>Ga0315277_10001467_pt1 | contig 34359 bp, 25 predicted proteins | sample YL17G05_15_MG_FD_203695 | JGI IMG/M metagenome (GOLD analysis project Ga0315277, IMG submission 203695) | Sediment microbial communities from Yellowstone Lake, YNP, Wyoming, USA - YL17G05_15 | ecosystem: Environmental > Aquatic > Freshwater > Lake > Sediment | place: USA: Wyoming | collected...
GAATCTGCCGGTACTGCAGCCGCCTGACACTGACTGCGACGCCATCCTGTCCTTCCTCGACCGCGGGACAACCAAGCTCGATGCGCTGATCGCGAAGAAGGAGCGGCTGATCGAGCTGCTCCAGGAGAAGCGCACTGCCCTTGTCACCCAAGCCGTCACGAAGGGCCTCGACTCCACTGTGCCGATGAAGGACAGCGGCATCGAGTGGCTGGGGGAGATCCCAGCACACTGGGAGGTCAAGCGGCTCTCGCACCTGCTTGACCCGGCGGTCAGGCTTGTCTATGGCATACTGCTTCCAGGGCCGAAGCTCGATGACGGTGTGCCATACATCGAGGCGAACCACGTGGTATCCGAGCGCTTGAGACTAGATGCCCTGCCTCGGACAACCCAGGCAATCTCGGACGAGTACCAGCGCTCGATCATCAGGGCTGGTGAGTTGGTATACGCGATCAGGGGGAGTTTCGGGAATGTCGAGGCCGTTCCCCAGGAGCTCGACGGTGTGAACCTGTCGCGTGACTGCGCACGCATCGCCCCAGCCAAGGGGGTCTCGCCCAGGTGGCTGTGCTACGCGCTGAAGTCACAGGCTAGCCAGGAGCAGTTCCGGTACCGGGAGGTCGGCACGGCGGTGACTGGCGTGAACATCCGAGACCTGAAGCGGACCGTCATCGTTGTCCCTCCGCCCAGTGAGCAGAAGGCGATATCGGCTTTCCTTGACCATGCTACGACGCGGCTCAACTCTCTGACCGTCAGAGTCCGAGACGGCATCGAGCAGCTCAGGGAATACCGCACCGCCCTCATCTCGGCGGCGGTGACGGGGAAGATAGACGTGCGGGGGGATGCCACGCTGTGACCACCTCCATGTTGGACATACTTCGATCCCGGGCAGAACGAATACGCGACGAGGGGGTGCAGCTGCTCGAGGAGTTCTCGGGAATGCGCCCGATGAACAGCCCATCCGATTCGGTCGTCATCATCAACTTGTCCGGCAGTCACTGGTGGAACGACCTTCCGCCGGAAGGCAAGCAGATCCAGGCGCGCTTACTGCCAGAGATCGACCGGTTCGCAGAACTCGTTCGCGCGCTGGCACGCAACTTACCCGGGAGTTCGTCTCACGAGCTGGACACCGCGTTGGACACCATACGGGATGCGGTGGAACAGGATCATGGCACGTGGTGGAAGGCCAGAGAGCAGGCCGTTGGTGGCTTCAGCGGGCTCATCGACCAAATCATGGTGGCACTCACGGAGTACTATGGAACGTCGTCGAGTGTCGTCCTGACCATCCCTGACACGAACGCTCTCCTGGAGAACCCCGATATCGAACAGTGGCGGTTTGAGAACAGGAACCACTTCACCATCATCCTTACGCCTACGGTCCTATCCGAACTCGATGAGCACAAGGTGAATCACAGGAACCCAGAGGTGCGGGAGAAGGCATCGAAGCTCATTCGGAAGATCAAAGAGTATCGGCGGAGGGGGGCTCTGCATGAGGGGGTACCGATTGTGACGGACCGAGTGTCACTCCGGTCCATCGCGCGTGAGCCCGACATGTCGAAGAGCCTATCGTGGTTCGACGCGACGAACGCGGATGATCGGTTCTTGGCGACTGCGTTGGATGAGATCAGAGGGAATCCCGGTGCGACAGCCTTCGTTGTCACTTCGGACATCAATATGCAGAATAAAGCAGAAGTGGCGGGGATCCCCTTCTGCGAAGTGCCGGCTGAAAGACCTGACGAAGGGGATAACTGTGCGGGCGCGGGTGATGGATGAGCAGCCGAAGACGGGGCACGATGCGAAGTCGTGCGTGTGCAACCGAGGGGCAGGAGGTCTGTCGTGATCGGCAAGCTTCAGCGTGTTCCGTTGCGAGAGGTCTGGAAGCAGGAGACTGCTTTCATCAAGTGGCTCGAGGAGAACATCGATGTCCTCAACGACGCACTTGACCTATCATTATCCAGTGCCGAAAGAGAGAAGTCCGCGGGCGACTTCAGTGTAGACCTTGTAGCCGATGACGCGGATGGTAACACGGTTGTGATTGAATGCCAACTGGAGAAGAGCGATCACGATCATCTTGGAAAGCTGATCACGTACCTGACCAGCATCGGCGCGAGAATCGGCATCTGGATAACGAAGGAGCCGAAGTCCGAACATGTGGGCGCGGTGTCGTGGCTGAACGAATCGTCCTCCGCGGACTTCTACCTCGTCAAGGCGGAGGCCGTGAAGATCGGCGGCTCTGACCCGGCGCCCTTGCTGACGTTGATTGTGGGCCCCAGCGAGGAGGGCCACCAAGTCGGGGAGACGAAGAAGAAGCTGGCAGAGCGGCATCTCCTGCGCAGAGAGTACTGGTCTCAGCTTCTCGAGCGCGCCAAGAAGCGGACGAGACTCCATGCCGCAATCTCGCCGAGTGAGTCCTCCTATGTTGCCACCAGCGCGGGGAAGAGAGGTCTCATGTACTCCTACGTCATCCGCCAGCACGAAGGCGGAGTCGAGCTCTACATCGACCGAGGAGCCGAAACCGAAGACGAGAGCAAGGCGGTCTTCGACTCCCTGGCTGCATCGAAGGCCGAGATCGAGAAGGCCTTTGGGGAGCCCCTCGAATGGCAGCGGCTTGAGGGAAAACGCGCCTGCCGCATAGCCAAGCGCATCGAGAAGGGCGGGTACCGAGATGACCGTGACCTCTGGCCCGGGATTCAAGATGCGATGATCGATGCCATGATCCGTCTGGAGAGCGCTCTCAAGCCGCATGTCGGTAAGCTAAAGGTGTAGCCATGGACATCTCAGAGCGAGCGTTCGAGGCGACGATTGAGAGTGCGCTCTTGGCCGGCGGCCCTGACGCTCCGCCCGAAGTCCGCGAGTCTCCTGTGGCGGAGGGTGGCTTCGAGCCGGGTGGTTACCGAAAGCGCGTCAGCAAGGAGCATTATGACAAGGCCCTCTGCCTCGACCCCGCGATGGTCCTGGCGTTCATCCATGCCACTCAGCCCGAGGAATGGGAGAACTTCAGACGGCAACACGGTGGCGACGCCAGGGAGCGCTTCCTGAAGCGCCTCGCCCAACAGGTCCGCTTGCGAGGTACACTCGACGTCTTGCGCAAGGGCATCAAGGCAGACGGGTGCAGGTTCGAGTTGGCCCACTTCCGACCGGTCAGCGGGATGAACCCGAAGCTGGAGCAACTCTACCAGGGCAATATCTTCACCGTCATCCGCCAGCTCGAATACAACCAGAGAGACGCCAAGACGATAGACCTCGTTCTCTTCCTCAACGGCCTGCCCATCTTAACTGCCGAGCTGAAGAACCCGCTCACCGGTCAGAACGTGCAGAGTGCGATCCGGCAGTACTCCCTGGACCGGGATCCACGCGAGCCGCTCTTCGGTTACGGGCAGTGTCTTGCGCACTTCGCCGTAGATCCCGATCTCGTCTACCTGGCGACCCACCTCGAGGGAGGGAGAACGCGTTTCACCCCCTTCAACCAGGGGCGCAACGGCGGGGCCGGCAATCCGCCTGCCTGGCGGGGGTTCGCGACTGCCTATCTCTGGGAGCAGGTGTGGGCGCGGGACAGCGTCCTGAACCTCATCCAGCACTTCATTGAGGACGTTGAGGTCGAGGACGAAAAGGGCCGGAAGACCGGCCAGAGGATGCTGATCTTCCCGCGCTACCACCAGCTTGACTCCGTGCGACGCCTGACGGCCGATGCAAAGGAGCGAGGAACAGGCCGCAAGTACCTGATCCAGCACAGTGCTGGCAGTGGGAAGAGCAACTCGATTGCCTGGCTCGCCCACCAACTCGCCACGCTTCACGACGCCAACGACCGACGCGTGTTCGATTCCGTAGTAGTCATCACCGATCGCCGCGTTCTCGACCGCCAGCTTCAGCGCACCGTGCTGCAGTTCGAGCAGGTGCTGGGGGTTGTGGAGAACATCGACAAGACCTCGCGACAGCTCAAGCAGGCGTTGGAGGACGGCAAGAAGATCATCGTCACCACGCTTCAGAAGTTCCCGGTGATCGCGGGCGAGATCAGTGCGCTGCCCGGCAAGCAGTTCGCTGTCATCGTGGACGAGGCGCATTCGTCCCAGACCGGGGAGAGCACGAAGAGCCTGAAACAGGTCCTGTCCGCTGGCACCCTCGAGGAGGCCGAAGCTGAGGAAGCGGAGGCGCCGGAGGAGGACTGGGAGGATCGGATCGCGGCCGAGATGCGGAGTCGGGGGCCGCTTCCCAACGTGAGCTACTTCGCGTTTACAGCAACACCGAAGTCCAAGACGCTGGAACTCTTCGGGACACAGCGGAGGGATGGCAGTTACCTGCCGTTCAGCCTCTATACCATGCGCCAGGCAATCGAAGAGGGGTACATACTCGACGTCCTGGAGAACTACACGACCTACGGCGAGTACTGGAACCTCCTGAAGAAGATCGAGGACGATCCCCGCTACGACAAACGGCAGGCTGTCTACCTCCTCCGGAGCTTCGTCTCTCTTCACGAGCACACGGTTGCCGAGAAGGTCGCCATCATGGTCGAGCACTTCAACAGCCATGTGCGTGACTGCATCGGCGGCCAGGCGAAGGCCATGATCGTGACGCGCTCCCGCCTCCACGCGGTGCGCTATAAGATGGCGCTTGATCGCTACTTGAGGGAGCACGGCTACCCGCTCCAGACGCTGGTGGCGTTCTCGGGTACGGTTCGCGATGCCGGTGTCGACTACACTGAGGCGGGCATGAACGGCATCTCGGAGACTCAGACCGCCGACACGTTCGCTCGTGGCGGTTACCGTTTCCTTGTCGTTGCCTACAAGTTCCAGACTGGTTTCGATCAGCCCCTTCTGCACACCATGTACGTTGACCAGAAGCTCGGCGGCGTTCAGGCCGTGCAAACCCTCTCGCGCCTGAATCGGGTGCATCCGGGCAAGCAAGAGACCATGGTCCTGGACTTCGCCAATGAAGCCGACGACGTCAAGAAGGCATTCGAGCCCTACTACGACCGGACATGGCTTAAGGAAGGCACCGACCCCAATCGGCTCTACGATCTTCAGAGGCAGCTCGAGGGATTCCACCTGTATGACGCCACGGATGTGGAGCGCTTTGCGAAGGCCTACTTCAACCCCCGGGCAACGCAGGATCGGATTCATGCGGCAATGGCCCCTGTGGTCGAGCGCTACGAGGAGGCTGACAAGGAGGAGCAGGCGGACTCCAGGGGTGCCCTGGGCGACTACGTCCGCCTCTATGCGTTCCTCTCCCAGCTGATCACGTTCGTGGACACCGATCTCGAGAAGCTCTACGTGTTCGGGCGCCTCTTGCTCAGGAAGCTGCCGGTGCCGAGAGAACGTCTGCCGGTTGAGATTCAGCAGGCGATCGACCTTGACTCGTATCGCATTCGTCAGACCGCAAGCGGCGGGATCGGGCTGGAGCGCGGGGCCGGTGAGCTACTGCCAGCCGGTGCAGAACCGCCGCGTGGCCCACCGACCGAGGAACTCGAACCACTGTCGCAGATCATCGAAGAGCTCAATCAGCGGTTCGGCGCCGGCCTGTCGGAGAAGGACAAGGTCTCGATCGCTCAACTCGAGGCTCGACTTGTCGGCAACGCGACGCTCGAGGCAAGCGCGCGGGTCAACACACCGGACAACTTCCGCCATGTCTTCAACCAAGTGGCGAACGACGAACTCCAGGATATGGTTGATTCCAACTTCAGGTTCTACAAGCAGGTGAATGACGACCCGGAATTCGCCGAGCATTTCCTGGCGTGGCTATTTGGCAGGTACATGCAGGAACAGAGCCTTGGTCAGCCAGGGCGCAACGGGTAGGCATAGGTGCCCGGTTGGGATTCGCTGATATCGGCGTGAGGGAGCGTAAGGCATGCCAACGTTCGGACAGAAGGGGCGGCGCAAGCAAGGGGTCTTCCGTGACACGTCGGCCACCATCAGCAATGCAGCGCGGCATCCGGATGACGAAGTCGGGAGGCGAAACCGTCATCTGCTTGCCATCGGACATGAGCAGGAGAACCTCTATCCGTCGTTGCGTGGGCCGACCGATGCCGTGCGGTTCTTCGGTGATCGGAAGATCAAGTGGTGGCGCTCGAGCCGTAGCGGAGACTCCAAGGGCACCGACGGTCCGACTAGGAACCTGGCGAGCTCACAGATCGCCTGCGTGAACTTCCTGCTGCCCCTGGCCGGCATTCCCGGTGCGCTCACTGCGTGCCTGCAGGCACTGGATCGTGACGTCGAGGCTGCTATCCCGATCAAGCACAACGGTCTGATCTCCCCAGTGGAGTTCGAGTGGCTTGGGATTGACTCCACGCTCGAGGAGAGCGCATACACACGGGGCGCCCATGCGACCAGTGCCGATGCCTTCATGCTTGCCGAGTGCGCGGGCGGATCGCGCCAGGCTTACCTGCTGGAATGGAAGTATGTGGAGGCCTACGAGGCGGGCCGGTACAAGGGGGAGGGGCGCGCGGGCGAGACGCGGCGCAAGCGCTACCAGAACCTCTACTGCGCTGCCGACTCGTCGTTTGTCGGTCAGGTCCCGCTCGACGAACTCCTGTACGAGCCCATCTACCAGATCGTCCGATTGCGCCTCCTGGCCGACCGCATGGTCAGATGTGGCGAGTTCGGTGTGAGTCAGGCGAAGGTGATCGTGGTATGCCCGCAGGAGAACCGTGAGTACCGTGAGCGCATCACGTCCTGTCCGCTGGCTGCGCGACTGCCGGAGAACGCCACGCTCGAAGCGGCCGCCAAGTCTCTCCTCAAGGATCCCGAGGGCTTAGCGATGATCTCGCCTGAGCAGCTCGGGGCCGCGGCGGTGAAGAGCATACCGAACGCTAAGCTCGCCGACTGGTACGCGTACCATCGCGAACGTTACGGCTGGTCAGGGTAGCGCCATATGCCGCGGTCAGCAGCCCGTGAAACCGCCGTAGGCTTGCCCAGGAGCCGTTTCCGGGGTATCGTGGGCCCTCCATTTCCCTGGAGGATGAGCCCACGTGGAAGCGGCGGAGACCGCGGTTTGCCTGGTGGTGAAGGCGGTGGTGTTGGGTGCTCGTTGGGCGGCGCGCAGGAGGCGGCTGTGCTTCGAGGAGTTGGCGGACCTCTCAGGTGAGCTGGGCCAGCTCCGGGCTGAGAACGTCGCGCTCCGGGACACCCTGGAGCTCCAGGCTGAGCAGATCGCACACCTCCGGCGTCGTCTGCGCCAGGCGAACGTCAGGCTGCCTTACTCGCCCGCAGAGCGTCTGCGAATCCTCTGGTGCGTGGAGTACTTCGGCATCCCTCGGCGGCAGATCCCCGAGCACTTTGGCGTGGTGCGCTCCACGGTCTGGCGCTGGCTGCGGCGTCTGCAGGACGGCGTGGGGTTGTGCGGCCGGAAGTGCCAGGCTTCTGTGGCCAAGACCTCGGAGGCGCTGGCACGGTTGGTGTGGGAGATGGCGTCGGCGAATCCGCAGTGGGGTCGGCGTCGGATCTCCTTGACGCTGGGATCGCTGGAGATCTTCCTCGCTGCCTCCACCGTGCGCAACCTCCTGATGCGGCCTCGGCCACAACCCGTAGGCGCAGCCGGTGCTGCTGCCAAGGCGCCACAGGACACCAAGCCAAGGCAGATTGTGGCTCGGTATCCGAATCACGTGTGGTCGGTGGATCGGACGCGGGTGATGCGCTGGGGCATCTTCCCGACCTGGGTGCTGGCAGCAATTGACCACTTCTCCCGCGCGGCGATGGCCGTGAAGCCTCTGGAAGGACCCAACGCAGGCTGGACCATGGAGGGTCTGGAGCAGGCATTCCGCCGCCACGGGGCGCCGAAGCACTTGATCACTGATCGGGAAGGTGTTTTCACCTGCGATGCCTTCAGGGATCTTCTGGAGCGATGGCAAGTCAGGCAACGCTTCGGCGCGGTGGGCCAGCACGGGTCCATTGCGGTCACCGAGCGTCTGATCTGGAGCCTGAAGCACGAGTGGCTCAAACGCGTGCCGATCATCAGGGGACTGGATCACTTGGATGTGGTGCTGGGTGAGTTTACCCAGTACCACAATGACTGGCGAGCGCATTCCACGCTGGACGGTGCGCTGCCCGCGCTAGTCCATGCAGGCCAACCGTGGCAGCCGCCGGAACGCACCGCCAAGCGCGCTCCCACCCACATCGAACGTCGCCTCTTCTCAACCGCGAAGGTCACCGCCTTCCGCCTGCCCGAAGCGGCCTAGCCGTCGCCGCCAACCCGATGACGGCCTTCCTTGCGCAGCGCTGCGGCGATCATGCATGGCCCAGCACCGCACTGCCTGAGGGTTGCCTCGGCAACCGGGGCCCGCGATGGATTCACCCGCAGCCGCGCACAGCCCGCGTACAGGGAAGAGAGACGCCCCGCAGAAGCTCAGCCACGGTATCACAGGCGGATAACCGCGGCAGACGGATTCACAGATCGTCAAGAAGACCCCTGTCCCCGGATCGCGTAACAGGGCCCGCAGGTTCCGGAACGCCGCGGTCATGGGTGGTCAAAGAGGGTAGCCTGCAGCGACGGAGTTCGCTCGCCACGCTCAGGACCGGCAAGCAGCGGGCAGGGGTTCCCCATGAGGCGCGAGAGGATACAGCACGGGTGCCCCTGCTTGTAGAGGATGATAACCTTCTCGCGCGACCGGGAGCAGGCAACGTGGAAGAGATTGCGAGCGGCCTCACACTGGACAGGGGTCACGGATCTGGGGTTGAAGAGCGGAGTGCCAGCGCTTGCGGCAAGCACATACGTGAAGTCAACCTCTTTGCCCTTTGCCGCGTGCGCGGTCATGAGAAGTAGCCTCGACCGGGCGACGTGGCGGCGTTCGACAGCAACAGCAGCGTCGAGGGCCCGGCGCGCGAAGCTAAGCAACTCCGTGGGGCTAGCCTCAGGGCTTCTCCTGGCAAACTGTGCCAAAGCCGACACGTAGCGTGATGTATGGCGGGGCAAGGCTGGGTCTGCAAGCCAGATGGGGATTCCCCCTCTGGGAGCCATCTGATTCCGGATCTGCTCCGAAAGCCGCGCTAGGTCCAGGATGGCGGGAGCTGGTGACGAGTTTGCTGTCGAGTACTCATGGAGAAGACTGAGGATACGAGAGCGCCGCGTCTCGTTGGACTTGACCCTGAGCTGCGCTGTCTTTGACGGACCGAACCAGATGCTCTTGTGGTCGTGATCGGAGGCTGTGCGTTCCAGGTGCTCCAGGGCAAGCTCACTGGCAAGAGCGGCCTGAGTCGCGGGCACCGTCCCAAGGCGCGCAGCTAGGGCGTTGGCCAAAACGGATAGGAAAGCGCCAGTATCTTCCTCAATGCCGACAATAGCGTGCGGGAGCGGCTCGCTCCCATCATACTTAGCGTTCAGGGCATGTGAGACAAGGCCGAGGAGGAGCCACGTTGGGCAGAGCACGGCAACACGGCAGCCGCGAGCGACAAGCTGTCTCGCCTCGCGCTTCATGCGGCTAACGTACGTCCTGGGCCACTCGCCCTTGCAGTAGCCCGCGATCTCAGCTTTGCAGGGGCGCGTGGGGGTGCGCACCTCTGCCACTGCACGGAAGCGGCGACGTAGGTCACCGGCGTTGGGCGGTCGTTCGCAAGCACATGTGATTGTGTCGGCAAACTCGGCAAGGAGCTTGTTGCGCTCGGACCTGGGACGTTCGGCCAGGATATACTTGCTTATTGCGTTCAGGTCCCGCTCACGACAGAAGGCCTCCAGCCGCGCCTGCGGGCGCGCGCCTCTCCATTCATAGACGGCCTGGTTCGGGTCCGCCATGCAGATGAGCGTGGAGTCGGAAGCGAGTTGGCGGATAAACTCCCACTCGATGCCGTTGGTGTCTTGGAACTCGTCTATGAAGATGAACGGATAGCGCTTGGCCATCCGCCCCCTGAGGACGGCAGACTCAGCGAGGATGCGGTACGAGAAGTAGGGCCAACTGTCATAGTGCAGGCGGCCCTGGGCGTACTGCTTGTTGAGCCAGTCGGCTGCGTCGCTAACCGAAGTGCTCTTGGAGCCCTCAGGCCGCCGAGAATCCATGAGACCCTGAGCAATGCTGGTGGCATTGGACGCCTCCCATTGCTTTCCCCTGTCGATCTCGCTCCCATCGTCGGTGAGAATGTCGGCGTGGCGCTCCTTGAGGAACTCCTCCACCTCATGCGGCAGCCAGGTCTGCCACTTGCGGCGTATGCCGCAGTAGTGAGCGTAGGCGTCGAGGAGGCGTTTGTAGAAGGCGTGGTAGTTGATGATCTCGACGCGTTTGCGCGCCTCCCGGCGGCATGCGGGCGTCTTGTCGAGTTCGGTCTGGATCTGATCGACAGCACTCACGGTGAAGGTGAGAACGAGTGCGCGCTGGTTGTCTTCGAGGCGGGCGGCCGCCTCCAACGCTAAGAGAACGGCCGTGTAAGTCTTGCCGGAGCCGGGGCCGCCCTGGACGAGCACGGTACGCTCCTTTCGCTGAAAGAGAGCGGCCCGGATGCCGTCGACCGTCTCTTTGTTCCACTGGCGCTCACTCACCCGGTCGGCCTCAGCTTCAGCACATGGACTTTACGGCCGTCGGGTGGCTTGTAGCCGGCCTTGACGAATTCGGTGATCTGGGAGAATAGGTCGGAGATGCCGGTCGGGATAGCTCCATGCTTCATGCAGGCTCGGGCCCAGATGCGGGCGTAGCGGGCGCGCTTGCCGAAGATGTTTTGGGTGTCGGATCCAGACTTCACTTTACAGCGGCCAAGGAACCACCCGCGCACGGCTTCGCAGTATTCTGAGGCACCCAGCAGCCCACCTAGACACTGAGGGATTTGCTCGTCGGAGGTGGTGGCCTGCTCGATCGCGCTTCTCAGGTCCGGCTGTGACTGTAGACCGTTGAGGACCCACTGGCGGAAGGTTCTCTCACTTGCGTCGTACACCTCGCCCCACTCGATGAGGATGGCCTCAAGTACCTCTGGAGTCAGGTCAAGCGCCATCATACACTCGAAGTCGCGGGCATCCTCCTCGTCCGGCATCCGCAGAACAAAATCGGCTGCCTCTTCGATGTCGTCATGGCGCTGCCGGCCATCGGGGTCGGAGTCATGAAGGGCGATTGGGGCGCGGTCGAAGTGCTTGAGCACGCGGGCAATCGGAGCGATGTTGCTGATGCCGTCGGCCGCGACGAAGGCGATGTCATGACCGTCGAGGCCCGCATAGCCATCGAGCACGTCCCGCGCCCATTCGCGGTCGAAGACGGGGATGGCGCCAGCTTCAGTGCTGCCTTCAACGATGAGCGCGGCGCGCGCGAACAGTGCGGGGGCGATCTGAGGCCAGAAGCGATCCGCGTTCTTGCGGATCTGCTCGTCCTTTTCGCTTCCTAACCTTCGCGGGAGGTGCATCGGCTTGGCGGTGCCTTGCGTGTTGGACAGGAGCCAGACGCTTTGCGGATCGGACCACTCCACAACCGCAGGGCTGTGAGTAGCTACGAACAGTTGGCAGGCCGGTTCGCCGCCGCGGAGGGCCTGAAGCAGCGCGCGTTGGGCCTGCGGGTGGAGCCCGACCTCTGGCTCGTCGACGGCGATGCACCCAGCTGGAGCTTGGGCCTTCTGCTCGTCTTTGGCTGGCTTGTGTGAACCTTTGGCCCTCCTCCGCTCCTGGCACACCGCGTGGGCGGCGATCATGAAGGCGCGCTGCGTCCCGACTCCCTGCCGGCTGACGGGGATGCGCGCAGGCTGGCCCTCAGGCCCACAGTTCAGGCCAAGCTCCAGCATACGTTGCACCCAAGCATCCGTGAGAGCCGCGGTGACGCCCAAGTCAGGCAGTTCGGCGGCCGGGAGAACGGCGCGCATTCGCTGGGCTATGGCCGTAGACAGGCCCCGCAACTGGCTCCAGTCTGCTTGGTCGGCAAGCTGATGAGTCTTCTCTATCAAGTCGGTCAGGAACTTGGGAACCCCGTCGGGGCCGTACAGATCCAGCCCCTCCGCCTGTGCGGCCCGCGACAGGTGCGACCTTCGGGACAGACTCGCGATCTGCCACAGCGGATCGTTGTAGGGAGCCACCCAGAAACCAAGTGCCTCTCGGTGGCGTATGCCCAATCTCTGGCAGTCTTGAGAAGTTGGCGTGCCAAACTTGGGGAAGAAGGCGACGGCACGGTCGTCTGGGTCCGGGCGGTCCCACTCGTAGAAGAGGGCAACTCTGAGCATCGAATCGCGCTCGTCCAGGGCCGCTGTGCTCTCGTACTGCTCGGCCGGGGCCCACGACAGAAGCTCCGTATTCTTGGGTTCGTCGAGCTCAGGGAACGACTGCCACTCTTCCTCCGCCAATCCCAAACTAGCGCCGATTCTCACCGCGTGTTCTTGAGAGCCACCAGGCGCTCTGGCGAGGTTATGAACATCGAAGTGGGTGAAGGTCTCCTCGCCCAACCGAGTGTATTCGGGCGAGAGCAGAAGCCGAAGCGCCTCGATGACCGTGGACTTGCCGCAGTTGGATGGGCCTATAAGGGTGTTCTGCCCGGCGTGCGGGTGCCACTCGAACTGCTTGATGCAGCGAAAGTTCTCGATGTCGACGCGGATGATACGCATGTTCCCCTCCGAGGGTTAGGGAGGTGGCGCACTACATGCGCCTGGCTACTGAGTATACCACGGCCGATGTGTGTTGGAAGAGGCGCGGTGGTCGCACCCGTGCGTAGCGGCCGAACCGGTATCGAGCCGCCCAGAACGGGCTTCGGGGTCTGCGGGGACACCGCTTGCCTGTAGCTCAGCCCACGCAGTTCGTGGACCGTGACCGTCGCCAATGGGCTCATATGCGCCGGTATCGGTCCACTGCCGCCGCCAACGCGGTTGGCTACGACCTGACTCGACAGGGCAGGAGGCCACCTCCTGTGTTAGAATGGCCGGTAGAGGAGGTAAGGCGGAATGCAAGATACTGACCGGAGGCTTGACGCTCTCGTGTTTTCGCTGGGTTGGGTAGTACTGATCTGGTGGGCCTGGCTGATGGCAGGCTGGGCGTCGTATGTGGCTCGGGTGGCGGGGAGGCTTCGCTTCATCCCCGATGCTTGGTGGCCTTCCCCGGAGGTTCACCTGATCCTCATCGCCGTTGCCAAGTTGATGCTAGTGGGTCTCTTGATGGCCTGGATCGGCGTCGTTCTCTACCGCCGGCGGCTGCGATGGCTCTGCCGCTGAGTTGTTGCCCAGCAGCCCATTCAGCTTCCCCACCGCGGCCTGCTTCGTGCGGGTGTCCGAGTGCAGGTACTTGGCCGTGGTCTCCAACTCCGAATGCCCCATCAGTTCCTGCACGGTGCGGATGTCCACCCCATTGCGGATGAGGTGGGTGGCGAAGGTGTGCCGGAGCTTGTGCGGGGTGATGCCCTGGCCGGCGAGGCCCGCTTTGTGGATGACGATCTTCAGCATGCGGTTGATGCAGCGGCCATGGATGGGGTGGCCTTTCCAGGCACTCACGAACAGGTGCCGGCTCTGGGTCTTGGTGCGATGGGGGAGGTATGCCTGGATGGCCTCCACCGCCTGATCGGTGAGGGGCACGACCCGCTCCTTGTCTCCCTTGCCCCGGATCAGCAGCTGCCGCTCATCCAGGTTCAGGTCGTCCAGGGTGATCCCCACGGCTTCTGAGCGGCGGATGCCGGTGGAGAGCAGGAGCACCACCGCGCACTTGGTCCAGGGCGTATCGGCGGCGGCGATCAGCTGCTGTGCCATCTCCTCGCTCAGGAACACCGGGACATACTCAGAGACCCGGGGCAGGGGCAGACGCCGGGCGGGGTTGCCCTGGAGGTATCCCATGTCCTGCAGGAACCCGAAGAGCGAGGCCAGGCAGGCGTACTTGCGCCTCAGGGTGAGCGGGGCTGCGCCCTTCCGGCTGACGCCGAACTGGATGATCTGCTCCCGCTTGATCTCGGCCGGGGCGGGGACCCGGCCCAGTCGGCTCTCCAGGAACTCCCGGAACATGCGCAGGTCGGTTCCGTAGGCTCGCACCGTCAAGGGCGAGTAGCCGCGGTAGTGCTGGACGTAGTCGAGGAACTCCTTGACCGCTTGATCGTAGCTGATGCCGGCGGCCGCTTCGTCAGGCACTGCTGTTGCTGCTGGTGAGCTGGTCATGCTGGCGCCTCCTGTGGCGATTGTGCTGGCTCATTCATCACTTGGAGGCCGGCAGCAAGTCCAGGCCTTGAGTGGCTCCTTTTTCCCTACTTATGTGACACTATGCAGACACCGGGGAAGGGCCAGAAGAGGCAGCAAGTTGCTGGCTCTTTCGGAGCTGGAGCGGCGGCGGCCAAGCGAGCGGCAGCCCGGGCGCCGCAGGCTTCTGCCAGAGGTCACGTCGAAGTGCCAAAAGGGCCGAAAGAGCTGGGAGATTCCCAGCTTTTTCGCAGACCGGGCATTGCCGGACAAGGAGAATGGAGTGGGCCGATAAGCCGAGGTCGCGATTCAGCGGTGGAGGAACGGTGGAGGTTTGGTGGAGGATTTCAGGGGTTGTTGGCGGGTTCTGCGCGATTCCGCGCTGGTTTCGAGGGCTGACGATGGTGCTATTCTGCCAGGTAGTTGCTGGCAGAACTGGCTCCTGCGAAGGCGCGGATGCATGCTCGACCCGAGCGGGCAGCGGTGGAGGATCGGTGGAGGAACGGTGGAGGATAGGCGCGGCTCGCGGTGGAGGAACGGTGGAGGGTGGGGTGGAGGAGCGGGCGGCGGATGGCGGGGGAGGAAGGGACCGGCGAATTCGTGCCCCCATCGCCGAAGTGTCCGAGGATCTCGGAGCGTATCTGGTCGCTGACGCCCGTCAGACGGTGGCGGCCGACTCCCGGCGCCGCTCAGTCCCCGGCCGGCTTGCGGGTTCGGCCGGGTTTCCGGTAGTAGGTGCGCTGTCTGGTAGCATCGCCACAGGCGGGGCTGCAGTATTGCTTGTTGGCGCGTCCGGGGTAGAACAACCTGCTGCAGCCCGGGCACTGGCGCAGCACCGCGCGCTGCTGTACGAGCTCGCCCAGCTGAAGATAGATCGGAGCCATCAAGTCGTGGCAGTGCACGACCCGCACGACGACCAGATCCTCTCCACTCGAGTCGGGCTCCGGCGATCTTGGCGGAGCGTCGATGGGCCAGGAGATCTGCCATGACCTGGCGACGTGGGCTTCGGCTTTGGTGAGTTGGCGAGCGACGAGAGCCGCGGCCCACAGGCGGCAGTCCTTTCCACTCATCGGCTCGAGCTCGGCTGGCTCTCGACCCGACCCGGGCTCTCCCTCGGCGCTTGGTGGCCCTTTCTCGTCGACCACATCCCGGAACAGCTGCCCCTCGACGATGTAGATGTCGGCGATCCGTTTCCCCGCCGGCACCCCGCCCAGCAGGCGCCGCAAGCATGGCAGGTCGTTGTCCCTCAGGCCCAGGTAGAGATCGTAGGTGAGACGGAGCTCCCGCGCCTGCTCGCGGACCCACCACAGCGGCTCGCAGGCGAGGCGGATCACCTCCATGGGCAGCCGCTCGCGGTCGGCCGGCCGCAGCCGTGCCGCCCAGGGGGGGAAGACCCCTTCATTGGTCGACACCGCTCCCCCTAGTGGTCCATAGCGGCGATAGAAGGCGACCACCTCATCGTCGGAGGGAGACTGCTCGCGGCCGAACAGGTGCATGACAGTGGTGAGCAGATCCCGCTCCTGCAGGGGCAGGTAGTCAGAGAAAGCAACCTGGTCAATGAGCGCGGCGTTCCCCTCTCCCTTGAAGTACTCGACCATGCGCTGGTCGTCGACGGCGCCGCCGGCGGGTGCTTCGCCCTCCCGCAGCCGCCGTATCCGGGCCTGGACCCCGTACCGACCCCATCTCGCCAAGCCGCGCGCTGTCTCCAGTCGGTCGTCCATCTGTCTCTCGCTATATCCGTTTCCGTAACACACGTCGCTAATCGCTAGAAGACTATTGACAACACATCAGAGCAGTCGTACTATATGCCAGTCTTATACCACAGCCAGCCGCCGGAGTCAAGGGAGAGGAGCCGGCCAGGGGACGCCGCGGTCATGCTCACCACACAGCAGCAACCGCAGCCGTGGTCTCAACTGCCGGGCGAGAGCGGGCCCGCCTACGAGGCCTTTCGCGTCTTTCTGGAGCTGGGATCCGGGCGCAGCGTAGCGGAGGTCGTGCGCCGCCTGGGCAAGAAGGAGAGCCTGATCTGGCGGTGGGTCACCCGACATGATTGGCGGCACCGGGCGTGGCTGTGGGACGCGAAGCAAGCAGGGGAAGACGAGGCGGCCGTGCGCCAGCATCGGGAGGGGGTGTTGCAGGAACGGCTAGAGGATCTCGATCGAATGGGCCGGGCCTGCCTGGCCTTCTTCCGGACGATGGTGCGCCGGGACCCGGAGACGGGGGAGGTCAGCTTCGATGTCCGCTTCACTCCCCAGGTAGCGTTGCGGTTTCTGGAGCTGGCACTGAGAGCCCAGGGCGCCTTCCACCAACCCACCGCTGAGGACAAGTCCGATGAGCGGCCGGCGGGCGACCTGTTTGGGCTGGCCGATGCAGAGCTGCTCGAACTGATCGATCTCGCCCGAGAGCGGGCCGACCAACAACACCAGAGAAAGGACAATGGCAATGAACCACGCCAGGGCAGCACGCAGCATGAGCAGCACCGGGAGCAAGAGGACGAGCGCAACTGATCGTCTCCGGCTCGACATCATCGAGGTACCAATCGAGCGCCTCCGGCCTTGGCCGGGCAATCCACGGGCGATGCCGGCCTCCGAGATGGAAAGCCTGCGCCGGTCGGTGTCCCACTGGGGGATGGTGGAGCCGCTGGTGGTGCGACGGTCGGACCAACTGGTGATCGGCGGGCATCAGCGATTGGAGGCGGCGAAGGCGCTGGGAATGGCTACCGTGCCGGTGGTGTATGTTGAGCTGTCTGACCCGGAGGCGAAGGCCTTGAACCTCGCCCTCAACAGAATCCGGGGAGAGTGGGATCTCCCCAAGTTGGGGGAGTTACTCGAGGATCTGCAGCGCCTACCGGAGATCGACGAAAGCATCACCGGCTTCAGCGGCGATGAAATCGATTTGCTCTTGGCGGTGCTCGAACGCGACCGCGCCCCCGATCCGCGAGAGGAGAGCTTCCCGGAGGCGGCGGAGGCCTTGCAGCAATGGAGAGAGCAGGCCCCGACTAGAGTCAGCAAGGGGGAGCTGTGGCAGCTAGGCCGGCACCGGCTGTACTGCGGAGATAGTCTCGCACCAGGTGGATTCGAGCGTCTCTGCAACGGAGAGAAGGCGGACCTGGTGCTGACGGATCCACCCTATGGGATTTCGTATCAGTCAACGCTGGCAGGGCGGGGCCGGCGCAAGAAGGCGATCGCGAATGATGGCCAGGAGGAGTTCGAGGGGTTCCTGGATCGTGCCCTTCCTGCCATCAGATCGGTGATGAAGCGCGGTGCGGTGATGTATTGGTTTGCTGGCGGGGGTGGGGCGGAGCCGGTGCTGGCGAAGGCGCTGCTGGCGATCAGCCAGCACTTCACCCTCCTCAATACCCTTGTCTGGGATAAGGTAGATCTCGGCCTGGGCTGGCGGTGGCGCCGATCATGGGAGGCGATCATCGAGGCGAGTGTGGGCCGGCCCCGGGTCTGGCATGGAGGGACCGATAGGCGCAATGTGCTGCGCTTCCCCCGCGCCATTCCCCAGAGCGATGATCATCCCACCCCGAAGCCGGTGCCGCTGTTGGAGGAGATCGTACTGGCGGCCGGGCCTGCCCGGGGCACCGTGCTAGATCCCTTCGCCGGTTCCGGCTCCACCTTGATCGCGGCGGAGCGCACGGGCCGCAGCTGTCTGGCGGCCGAGTTAGAGCAGCGGTATTGCGACATCGTCATCGCCAGGTGGGAAGCGATCAGCGGAGGTCGCGCCCAGCGGCTCGAGGGGGGGAAGCGATGACGACCGCTCCCGTCTTACCCGGTGACAGTGATGGCTACCAGCGTCTATTGGGCCGGGCGCAAGAGGTGCTGTCCCTGCGGTCCGATCCCCGGCGCTGGATCGAGGCGAACCTGTGGCTGCGCAGCAAGGATCAGCGGATGGTGCCCTTTCGCCTCTGGCCGGCGCAGGCCCACTGGTATGAGCGTCGGTCCCGCTGGGATATCGTTCTGAAGGCCCGCCAGCTTGGCCTCACCAGTGTCATCGACGGCTGCTTCTTCGCCGACACGGTGCTGCGGCCCAACACCACCTCGGTGATCGTTGCCCATGACCTGGACTGCAGCGAGAAGATCTTCGCCACAGTAAGGGGATTCTGGGAGCGGCTTCCGGAGGAGGAGCGAGACAGGATCGGGGAGCCCCGCTATCTGACCAGGCGGGAGCTCTACTGGCCCTCCCTCAACTCCCGGTTCTGGGTGGGGACGGCTGGCTCGGTTGCTTCGGGCCGGGGCCACACCATCAACAACCTCCACTGCAGTGAGTTCGCCTACTGGCCCGACCCGGAGCGGGTGCTGGCAGGACTGACCGAGGCGGTGCCACTGAGTGGCCGGATCGCGATCGAGAGTACCGCCAACGGGCTGGGCAACCCTTTCCACGATCTCTGGATACAGGCAAAGCAGGGAGAGAACCCCTACCGTCCCCACTTCTACCCCTGGTGGTGGGATCAGGGATATCGGCTTCAGGGTGAGCCACTGGGCCCCCTCAGCGAAGAGGAGCAGCAGCTCAAGGATGCCTGCGGCCTGGATGATGACCAGTTGCGGTGGCGCCGGGAGAAGAGAAGACGACTCCGTGATGGATTCCCACAGGAGTATCCCGAGAACGACGGCCATTGCTTCCTGGCCAGCGGCCGCTGCTGCTTCGAGATGGGTGCATTGCTGGCGGCGCGGGCGCGCATCGCCGCAGAGCCCGAACCCGAGGCTATCTCACATCTGTCCGAGAAAGGGGGACAGTCGCTCACCCTCTCGCCAGGCCACCTTCTGATCTGGCGGCCGCCGGAGCAGGGCCGCGAGTATGTCGTCGGGGCGGATGTCGGAGAGGGCCTGGCCCACAGCGATCCCTCCGCCGCCTGTGTGCTGGACAGGGAGACCGGGGAGCAGGTGGCGGAACTGCACGGGCGCATTGCCCCGGGACGGTTCGCCCGCTTGCTGGCGGCGCTGGGGAGGCTCTACTTCGAAGCGGAGCTGGCGGTGGAGCGCAACAACCATGGCTACACCACGCTGGAGGCGCTCCACAGCACCCTCAACTACGTCCCCCTTTACCGCCACCGCCGCTACGACCAATCGGGGTCCGGCGGGGAGGTGATGGGCTGGCCCACCAATGTCCAGACCAAGCCGGTGATGATCGACGACCTGGCGGAGGCGGTCGCCGAGGGCCACCTGCGGATCCGGTCCGAAGGGCTGGTGGATGAATGTCTCACCTTCATCACCACCGACAGTGGATCGCGTGAGGCCCAGCCCGGCAAGCACGATGACCGGGTGATCGCCGCTGCTATCGCCTGGCAGGTGCGCAAGCGGCCCATGCCTCAGGTGGGAGGCTTTCAGGCGTAGCCGCCAGCGGCGGGAAATGCCGACCCCGCGCGTGCCCGGCGATGGGAACGCGCGCTTGTGGCGTCAGAAGATGCTATGCCGTTTGCCAAGCGGTCTGGACCGAACTGGCGTTTGTGGGTTGATAAGTCGGATTCGCTGCCTACAGCTGTGGGCAGCGGCTCCACCGTCGCCTGACGCCTGCAGTGGGATACTGGGACGCCCGTGCGTGTTCGAGGGCCAGAGCCCGAGCAGGCCCCGGGGCGCTCTCGCAGCGGCTCTGTGAACGTCCCACCGCCTTCGGATGGCTCGGCAGCAGGAATACCGACGGCTGGTCGGGAACTCGCTTTCGTAGGATTCAGGGACATCCGAGGTGTAGCTTTGTGAAGGGGCAATTCCGTTTCACGAATGCTGACACCCAACACTTCTGCCGCCGGCTCGCCGGCAATCGCCACGCGCTTCCGCTTGAACGAAGGCCCGTCCACTGCGTTATCGTGGGAGGTGCACAATGATGCGAGATAGCCGACATCTGGTCGCACATCGCGTCGCGCTCTGCTGCGTCTTGCTGCTTCTCAGTGTCTCCTGTGCCTATGGGGCGGTAGTGTATGTTGACGCGGGTGCCCCAGGCCCTGCTCATGACGGCTCGTCGTGGAGCACCGCGTTCACCAGCCTTCAGCAAGGGCTGGATGCGGCCTTCGCGGGTGACGAGATCTGGGTGGCCGAGGGTACCTACTACGAGCGCATTACGCTCAAAGCAGGTGTAGCACTATACGGGGGATTCGCTGGCGACGAAGTGCTCCGAGAGTCACGCGATTGGCTAGCGAACGAAACGGTACTGGATGGGGGCGGGGGTGGGAGGGTAGTGACGGCGACTAACCTGGTGGCGGGGTCAAGCACGCTGGACGGCTTCACCATTCGCAATGGGAGCGCCAGTGGCGGCGGAGGTGTCTACTGCTCTCAAGCATCGCCTACGCTGGCCAATGACATGGTCGTCGGAAACGTATCTACCAGTACCGGCGGGGGAATCTACTGCAGCAACAGCTCTCCCTGGATTGTGGGAAGCACAGTCGCCGGGAACACAGCCGCTACTCTTGGTGGGGGAATCTACTGCGCCAACAGCTCCCCGGTGATCTCCTGCAGCTACTTGCGGGGGAACACGGCTTCGCAGGGGGGAGGTATGTACGTGACGGGATCGAGTGCTCCCACGGTCGAGAGCAGTGCACTCACGGGTAACACGGCCACTGGGACTTACCAGGGCGGGGGGATCTACTACTCCACCTCCTCCGGCGGGATGGTAGCGAACAGCGCCATTGCAGGCAACGGCGCCGGCACTGGTGGCGGAATCTACTGCTCTGGCGCGACGCCGACGGTGGTGAACACCATCGTGGCCTTCAACGGCGCGCAAGGAATCTACCTGGCTTCCGGTACGCCGGTGCTGCGCTACAACTGCGTGTACGGGAATGCGGCCGCAAACTACGGGAACATGACGGACCCGACCGGGACGGACGGCAACATCTCCCAAGACCCGCTGCTCGTGGACTACGCCACAGGCGACATCCATCTCCAGCCCCTCTCGCCTTGCGTAGATGCAGGGGAGAATGCCGCTGTCGTGTCCGGATGGCTGGACATCGACGCTGAGCCGCGGATCCAGGGCGGAGGCGTTGACATCGGCGCCGACGAGTGCTTCATACCCACTGAGTACCCTGATCTGAGCATCATCTTCGGGCCCTCCCCCGGCTACCTCCGCATGGGTGATCCGGATCCGGTGACCCTCGCTCTGGAAGTGCACAACTGGACATACGTGGCCGTGGGCGCTACCGACATTCAGATCTGCCTTTCAGCCGACGCAGAAATCGGGCCCGAAGACGCCCTGCTAGCCACTGTTCCATGTCCCGCCCTCGGCGGACTGGCCGTGTGGAACACGAGCATCCCGGTTACCGTTCCCACCGATGTGCCGTTAGGTTACTACTACCTGGCCGCGGTGGCAGATGCCAGTGATAGCATTGCCGAGACAAACGAGGGCAATAACGTTGCCCTTCATCCCGTGTCGGTCACCAACACCGATCTGGCCCTATCTGCGTTAGCTGCGGCACGGGTGGGTGGTTGGGCGGGCACCGGGCCTGTCTCGGTGGCCTACACTGTCACCAACGGCAGTCGGGTACGCTCAGCGGCGACGACCATCGCCATCTACTGCTCGCCAGACGCTCAGATCGATGGCGGCGACCAACTGCTTGCCACACAGGCGTGTGGAGCCTTGGAGTCACGCAGGTCGCTCTCGGGTCGTACTGAAGTGACGCTCCCCGAGGGCGTGACCTCCGGGTACATCGGCGCCATGGTGGACCCACTGAACACGATGGTTGAGAGCGATGAGGACAACAACGTCGCTTGCATTGCGCTGAATGAGCGAGTCGACGGTGACCTGCTCCCTGCTGACGGTACCGTCTTGCCTGTTACATTGGCGCCCGGGGTCGAACGCGCGTTCCCAGTGGATGTCCCGTTCGATGCGACCAACCTGTTCATTACACTGCGCAAGGTGAATGTATGCTGGTTCTCCGTGTTGCGGTTACTTCGCGATGGACAGGTTATCGCCACACAGATGGGTGGCGGTGATCTGATCATCCACGTAACCCAGGAGTCGCTTGCCCCACCGGCAGAGTATGTCGTGACGGTTTCGGGATCCGGAGGGACGCATGAGTTGTCGGTGTCCACATCCTTGCCGGAACTGCCACTCGACCAGTGGAGCGTGGGTACGATCCTGCACTCGTCCGGCAAGGCCTGGTATCAAGTGACGGTGGGCCCCGAAGTGACCGCGCTGAACTTCGCAGTCGAGACATTGGGGCTACGCAGCAGTTTGCAGGTCACTCGCGGCAGCCTGGCAGGGCCACCCATCTGGTTAGCCCAAGGCGCCACCATGTCTCTGACGATCCCTTCTCCAGATGCGGGCACATACTACGTTACGCTTCAGGACTCGGCCTACATACCGGAGCAAGCGGACCAGAGCCGTGACCACATGATCTACGTGAGTGCCACGCCTACGGTTCCTCCTCCTTCGCTAATACCTGTTATCACGAGCATTTCTCCGACCACTGGTGGTACTAATGGGCCTGTCACTATCACAGTTACCGGGCAAGCCCTTGACCAAACTGCGGCAGTACTGCTTACCCGAGAAGGGTATAGTGATGTCAGCGCCGTCTCCGTCACGGGCAGTAAAGACTGGCGTATCCTCGCAGCGACATTCGACCTTTCTGCGGCAGAACCGGGACAATGGTTGATGGGAGTAGCTACCCCTTCCGCCACAGCTGTCGCGCCAGTGCCATTCACCGTGGAGGCAGGTGGGGAGACGAAGGTATGGGCACAGCTTAGCGGCAGGGAGCAGATCCGGGCCGGCCGACTCGCTCATTATGTGGTGAAATATGGGAATTCTGGTAATGTAGATGCTCAATGGGCCGTCTTGTATCTGTGGCTACCGCGTCACCTTGCATGGCGCTTCCTTATGCCAGATGGAGTGTACTATGACTACGACCCTTCTGTGCTAGCGGCAAGCTACGATAGTGAACCAGTCGTTGTCCTGCCCATCTTGATGGAGAATCTTCAGGCAAGTGAGTGTCGGTGTATTGATATGTTCGTCCAACCTTCGACAACTGAGCAATGGGAGATCGGTGCGGCCATCGAGGCGATACCTTCATACGCATATTCCGGAGCGGAATCCCCCCATTCTCTAGGCTTCGTAGTCTCCGATGCCCCACTATATGACGTTACGCTAACAATGTGGCCGGGGTATGCCACAGATCAGACTGGCGCCACCTACTACGATGAACATGGGGTAATGCAATTGCCAATCATCGAGAGTGGTGACGTTGTAGGATACATCGCCTATACACAAGACGAGTCTCCATGGACAAGAGCTGACTATATGTGGCAGGGAGATCCTGACGATATCTGGATCACGATGAGCGGCGAAGGACTGAAACCCTACAGCAACACGCGCCAACTCACAGAGAAGGAGATCGACGCGTACCGCAGAGAACTCGAGAACCTTGGCCAATGGAAACATGGTGACTGGTGGGATGAGGATTCCCTGGAGTCTGCGCTGGACTTAGATGGTTGGAAGGACTTTGCGGATGATCCACCGAGGGGAAACTGCAATGGTGCTTTGGAGTATGCTGCCGAAAAGGCCGGTATCAATAACGGCAATGGATGGATTCCTCGGTTACAAGAGTTCTGGCCAACTAGCGGACAGCGCTTGGCGGATTCGTTCGGGATTCCTTTACCGCCTATACCCCACGACTGGCCGCAAAGACGAAAGAATCCTCTATTGCCCAAAATCCCTTCTGTCCCCCGGCCAGGATCGAAACTCGGTCCCCAGGTGACAAATAGCTCTTCCCCCGAAGATAAATACGGCCCATCTGGATGGGATGCTTCTGAGACCGCAGTTGACGAGCGCCAGCACTGGATCCGCGCCGACCGACCCCTGGACTACCGCATCGACTTCTGGAACAAGGAAGATGCTCCCGCGGCCACCTGCGATGTAGTGATCACCGACCAACTCAGTCCCAACCTTGACTGGAGCACCTTCCGGTTCACTGAGATCGGCTTCCTCGACTGGAGTGTGCCGCTCGAACCGTGCCGGTACTTCAACATAGATGTCACCGGTGTCAACTATGATCTGTCGGTCTATTATCCGGGCCAGTCTCAGTCAGCTCTAGTGGTGAACGTGGAGGGCACCTTCGATCCCGACACCGGACAGATCGAGTGGATCTTCCATACCATGGACCAGGCCACTCGTGAGTACCCCGAGAACCCCTACGGCGGCTTCTTGCCTCCCATCACCGACTCCGGCTGGGAGATCGGGTGGGTGGAGTACTCCGCATCGCCGTTGCCCGGCCTCGCCTCCGGCACTACCGTCTCGAACCAAGCCTGGGTGATCTTCGACACCAATCCAGCCAACCCCGCGCCCAAGCTCGGGCCGTGGATGAACACGCTGGATACTGTCTCACCGGACGCCACCATGCTGCCATTGCCGGAGCGAACTGAGTTGCCCGCGTTCTCTGTTTCTTGGGAGGGGGTGGATGATCTCGCCGGATCGGGCATTGCCACCTGCGCCATCTATGTCTCTCAGGACGGGGAAACCCCCTACCTGTGGCTGGAGGCCGTCGCCCCCAACTCTGTGGTGTTTGCCGCGGACTTCGGACACACCTACGCGTTCTATGCCCGCGGGCGCGACCACGTCGGGAACTTGGAACCAATGCCTGGAGTGCCGGATGCCGTGACCTACACCGCGTGCTTCTCCGATGTGCTCAGCGATCAATGGGCCTGGCAGTACATCTACGCCTGCGTGAGGGCCGGCATCGTCAGCGGCTTCGACGACGGCACCTACCGACCCACGCTGGCGGTGGACCGAGGTCAGATGGCCGTCTACATCTCCCGGGCGCTAGCCGGCGGAGATGAGCATGTGCCCACGGGCCCGGCCATCGCGACCTTCACGGATGTGGCTACCGACCACTGGGCTTACAAGTACGTGGAGTATGCCTACGCCAACGATATCGTGCAAGGCTACGGCGCCGGCGTGTACGCGCCGGACCTGACCGTGGACCGGGCCCAGATGGCAGTATTCGTCGCCCGTGCCCTCGTCACCCCCACCGACCGGCCCGACCTGCCCAGCTACACCCCGCCGGAGACGCCCACCTTCTCCGATGTGGCCACCGACCAGTGGGCCTACAAGTACATCGAGTACATCGCCCAGGACAGCGTGGCGGTGAGCCAGGGCTATGATGACGGGACCTATCGGCCTGACGTGATCGTGACCAGGGACCAGATGGCGGTATACGTGCAGCGGGCCTTCGACCTGCCTATGTGACGTCTTGGGAGACGCCGGTTGGCTGGGAGGTCAGCGACCTGAGCTTGCAGGTCCGTCCTACGCGCGCCCGACATGCGCATGTGGGCTTGCGGGGGGGGGCGGGATAGGTCCATGGTGTGGGACGTTTCAGCACCTCTTCGGGCGGAACGGACGGCACTGTGCCGCTACGAATCTGGCGGCTCCTTCCCGCCTGTCGCGATAGAAGAGCCGTTTGTCGCGTCATAACATTGGTTCGAGACCGACTGCCGGAGGCGCCCCCATGCTCTTGCCAAGCGCCCGTGGAGCCGGCCTCAGAGCCTTGAGGAGAACGGCGCCCGCAGGCGCCGCCCAAGGGTCTCATGTGGCAGCATTCCGGGGAGTCATGGGCAGGTCTACAGGGCGTTCAGGGGTGTCCCATCGCCATTTGGCATAGACAGCGAGTGCCGAGAACACGACAACGCAGGCTACAGGAGCATCCAGGGAGGCAGATGAGGCATGCTTGGATCTATCTCGAAGGCCTTGTCATAGCAGGTGAGTGCCTCCGCTGTGCGACCGACCGCGTCTAAGACAAGGCCTTTGTTGGTCCAGGCTCCGATGTATGCTGGGGCGATCTTCAGGGCCTTGTCATAACAGGTGAGTGCCTCCGCTGGCCGGCCGAGCGCGGCGAGGGCATCCCCCCTGTTTTTCCAGGCTCGGGTGTGCGCTGGGTCAATCTCCAGGGCCTTGTCATAACAGGTGAGCGCCTCTGCGGGGCGGCCGAGATTGTGGAGAGCAAGGCCTTTGTTATTCCAAGCTGGGACATACCTTGGGTCGATCTTCAGGGCCTGGTCATAACAGGTGAACTCCTCTGCGAAGCGGCCGAGGTTCTTGAGGACAATGCCTTCGTTGTTCCTGCCCATGTCAAGTGCGGATGAGACACCTGTCAGAGCTGCCACAATGCCCGGGTAGGGCTCCCGGGGTGCCGGACGAGTTTCTGGACACCACGGGGTCAAGTCTCTACGCCGATTTCGCCTCCAGCTGGGTCATACCGGCACGCCGATTAACACCCCTGCGTGGAAACCCTTATGTAAATCGCACACCTAACCCCTCCAACCGCCTGCTTAGTCGCCATGCTGCTTGCCTCCTTCCCCCTGCTTCGCGCCGCGCCTCACGCGGGGCCGCCGCGGGGGCAGTGAATACGTATGTATTCCCGTGCCTCCGCCCCCCGCCTCCGCCGGCCCGCCCACGTCATACCCGGCCGACCTCGCCCGGGCCAGGAAGTCCGCGATTGGCCCCCGCGTCCGGGTCAGCATCTTCCCTGCGAGCCGCACGTTCACGTCCCGCCCGAAGCGCAAAGACAGGGCGCTCGGCCCCAGTACCCGCCCCGCGATCACCAGCACCGGCACCAGCAGTCCGTGGGAGCTGGCCAAGTGCTCGTCGGTCAGCTCGCCGCGCTCGCGCCGCGTCGCACTCTCCACGTCAACCGCGATCTTCATCCCTCCAGCCTCCTTCCTCTTCCTCGCCCCACGCCTCCGCCAGCTTGCTCATCTCGCGCCTCCTTCCGATGCTAACGACAGCCTGCGAGACTGGTCGTCGGTGAGGTGTTCCGCCGGGGCGCGGACCTTCACCGCCACGTGGTCGGCGAAGGCGAAGGCCACGAAGGCCTCCGCGTCGCGCAGGGGGAATCCGAGCTCCTCCAGCGCCTCCACCGCCGTCGGCCTGTGCCACCGCGCCGCCATGCACACCTCGGTCAAGTTCACCCACCGGTCAATCATCCAATGCATGAGTCGGCCTCCTGTTCACTAGTGGCGGATGCCCGGAGGCCGGCCCGGCCCCCCGCAGGGGTGAGGACGGTGCCCACAGGGAGGGGCGCAGGTCGGTCCATCTATCCGCCTCCTGTTCAGGACCAAGCCGCTTCCTCTCTAAGCCAGGGAATCAGCCTCCGCACCAGCATCGCATAGGAGCAGCCCAGCAGCAATCGCCTGCTCTCGTATTCGTCTAAGGCGCCTTCGTCATCCAGAAAGTCAACCGCAGCTTGTCGCACGTCGGCCGGCACACCGTCTGTGCAGTTCCACAGCTTGCCGAGGTGCTGCAAGGCATCGATCTTTGAGGGGAATGCCATGAACCACTCCTCCTCCAACTCCTCCTCCCACGCCTTGCAGAATGGGTCGCGCAAGTGTCCGCCTACATGCATTGTCGCCTTCTCCGTTCCTGTGATCTCTCAGAATGGCAAGGGGGCCGGGACCCGGTTCGGTCGGAGGGGGGACATGCTGAGCCGGCCGCGCTAGCCCTCTCGCCAAGTCATAGGGGCCAGAACAACTGGCCCCGAGTGTCCTTGTCAGGCGCCCGTGGAGCCGGCCTGAGAGCCCTGAGGAGGACGGCGCCCAAAGGCGCCGCCAACCGGTCCCAGATGATACGGGAGGGAGTCAGCCTGGGCAAGCCCAGAACGCTCTCAGGACGGTCCTACGGGCCCTCGACACCTACATGCTGGATCAGCCCGAGGCAGTCGGTCATCCGTTCCAGGTGATCCAACGAGACGGGCTGGGTCAGCTCGGGGTAGGTCATTGGGCGACGCTCCCGACAACGGACGGCGGCGCCGGAACGACCACGGTCCTCGTTGCCGACACGCGGCGTTCCAGCTTGGGTCGCTGGTTGAACACTTGGCGCAGCAGGTTCCGGTAGCGTCCCCCGACCTCCGCCCAGAGCAGGCGCTGTCCATAGGCACGGGTCCGCGACTCCAGCTCGGCCTGCAGTTGCGGAGCGTCCAGTACGCGCAGTGCCGCCTCGGCAATGGACTCCGCGCTGGCGAAGTCCACCAGCAGGCCGCGCTCTCCCCCCAACAGGAATCTGGCATGGAGATAGGCCGTGGAGATGATCGCCCTACCCGCGGCCACCGCGTAGGCTAGCGTCCCGCTGCAGATCTGGTGCGGGTTGATATAGGGGGTGATGTAGATGTCGCTGGCCGCCAGGTAGCTGATGATCTCGTCCTTGGTCAGGTAGCGGTTCACGAACTGCACGTTATCCTCGATGCCCAGTTCCTGGGTCACCCGCGTCAGGCTCGCCCGGTAGTCATCCACGCCGTCCCGGAGGGCGCCGGGATGGGTCTGACCCACGATCAGGTAGACCAGCTCTGGATGACGGCGCAGCACCGGAGGCAGCGCCCGGATGGCGTACTCGAGGCCCTTACCAGACCCCACCAGCCCGAAGGTGCACATCACCTTCCTCCCCGCGATCCCCAGACGCTGCTTGAGCGCCTCCCGCCGTTCAATGGAGGGGGGTGGCGCGCCATGGTTGATGAAGGCAAGCTTCTTCAGCGCGACACCGTAATCGCGGCGCAGGATCTGGCTGGCGATAGGATTCATCACCATCACCCGCTCCGACTTCTCCGCCAGCGCGCGGACCATGTCGCGGGTCATCTGGTCGGGCTGCGGAAGCACAGTATGCAGGTTGGTGACCACCGGCTTGGCAATGGCGCCGAGGAACCGGTACATACCCCGCCCCTCTACGCCGCCGTAGATGCCGAACTCGTGCTGGATGCTGACCACGTCTACCGGCGAGTCATTGATGAACTCCGCGGCCGTTTGGTAGTCGTTTTCGTTTCGATCGTCCACTACGTGGATGACCGGGCGAGAGTACCGATGGTAACGAGCACCCCCCTCCATGGCGATCACGACCGGCTCGGCAAACGCTCCGCCTGCACCGGTGGCATGGATCAGGTCCTCACAGAAAGTGGCTACCCCGCATTCCCGCGGCGGATAGGTGCTGAGGTAAGCGACCTTCACCTCCTCCGCTCGCGCGGGGAGACCACGCACCTTCAAGGAGCCCACATATCGTGTCACTATCGTCATCTCCGTCCTTTCTGTCCTGACCTCTGAGAGCGCTGTGGACTGGCCTGCGGACTCGGGCGTCAGGTAGCGCCGGAGACGGCAGCTGCTCACACGTTCGTGCCGTGCGTGCCACGGACTGCGCCGCGACCTTACGGGTCGGAGAGAGAGGATCAGGGCGCGGGTGCGGCCATCACACACGCGCCGAGGGAGGGGCCTTAGGAAGGTCGCGGTGGTGCCGCTACCTGCCTCAGAAGTGACGATGACATCACCGCCACCAAACGCAAGAGGGATCACTCCCTGCTGGCGTAGGTGCCGGGGCTTCGGAGTCCATGCGACGAGTGGCCCGAAGAGGCTCGGCGGAAAGACCAGACTGAGTGAAGATTGTCGTTGCCTCGCAGGCTACAGGAAGCCAGATCGCTGACGGGCCCTACTAGCCGACGAGGTGACTTGCTCTCGACTGAACCCTTTGACCTTGACTGGCGGTTGTCCGACCAATCAGGCATGGGCGCCAAATACAGGCTACCACAATCTGTGGGCCGCGTCAAACGCTCCGACCGGGATCGCGCAGACAGGTGTTGAGGTGGAGCGACAGGCTGCGGACGAAGAAACACCTGAGCATGGGGCCCTATGTGGGTGTCGGACGCTTTGGGGCCTCTGTAGACAACCCCCGAGTGCCCAAGCGGCCGCAAGTGGCGGGGAGGCGGGGCCTGCATACTGTGTGATCGCGGGGTCACTTTGAGACCCATGTTGCGGCTTCGAGTTGGTCCCATGGTGAGGTCGAGAATTCCCCGGCGTGGCCTGAGTCGCACTCCTAAGACTGCACCAGACCGGGCACGAACCAGCGTTCCATCGACACTGGGGCGGCCCTGACCGCGGTTGCACGCCGATCTGACCTACACATACGGTCTTGAAGTGCGGGTGGGCAGGTTTCTGGACACTCCGGCGTTCGGCCGAAGGGGGGTTGCCTCCGGCGTCGCACCCGTCCATCATCCTGGTCAGGACGCGTCGTCGCCCCGCTTCTTACCGCGGCCGCTCCCTTTGACTCTCGCCCGTATCTCGACCACCGATCGCCTGACCTGTCGGCGCCGGAGCCTCCGTGCGCGCTTTCCCTGCCTGCCAGTCGCCTTCATCCTCTTGTCCCTTTCCCTACGAGCATCATCTCCTCGTCGCTGGCCGGTGTATGCCCAATGTTATCAGCCGACTGCCCGAGGAGAAGCCAGCGCCCACGCTCTGAGGCGGCTGGAGACAAAGCAGAAGGGCGAGACAATCGCCCTCCGCCTCGGCCCTCGCCGCGGAGATCAGTACTCAGGCGGCGGGGCGAGTGCTGGCATCTCCTTCTCCGGCTTCTCGGCAACCAGCGCCTCGGTGGTCAGCAGCATGCTCGCGATGGAGGCGGCGTTCTCGAGCGCGAAGCGCGTCACTTTCACCGGATCCATGATCCCGGCCTTCGCCATGTCCTCAATTTGCTCGGTGATGGCGTTGAAGCCGATGCCGGGGGCCTCATTCTTGATCTTCCCGACAATGACGGAGCCCTCTGCGCCGGCGTTGTGGGCGATGGTGCGGAGGGGCTCCTCAAGGGCGCGGCGGATGATGTCGACGCCGACCTTCTCATCACCCCGGACGTCCCTGCGGACCTTGTCGAGAACATGGGCCACGTTGAGATAGGTCACGCCACCACCAGGCACCATGCCCTCCTCGACTCCCGCCCGGGCAGCCGAGAGGGCGTCCTCAAGGCGGTGCTTCTTCTCCTTGAGCTCGGTCTCGGTGGCCGCGCCGACCTTGATCACGGCGACGCCGCCGGCCAGCTTGCCCAGGCGCTCCTGGAGCTTCTCCTTGTCGTACGAGGAGTCGGTTTCCTCGATCTGGCGACGGATCTGCTCCATGCGACCCTCGATGGCCTTGTGGGAGCCGGCGCCCTCGATGATGGTGGTCTCATCCTTGGTGATGATCACCTTCTTGGCATGGCCGAGCTCGTTGAGGGCGACGTTCTCGAGCTTCATGCCAAGATCCTTGGAGAGGAACGTGCCGCCGGTGAGGGTGGCGATGTCATCCATCACTGCCTTGCGGCGATCGCCGAAGCCGGGGGCCTTGACCGCGGCGGCCTGGAAGGTGCCGCGGAGCTTGTTGACGACCAGGGTGGCCAGCGCCTCACCGTCAACGTCCTCGGCGATGATGATGAGGGGCCGGCGGGAGGCAGCGACCTTCTCGAGGAGGGGCAGGATGTCTGCGACTACGCTGATCTTCTCCTCGTGGAGGAGGAGGAAGGGATCCTCCAGGATCGCCTCCATGCGCTCGGGGTCGGTGACGAAATAGGGGGAGATGTAGCCCTTGTCGAACTGCATGCCCTCGACGATGTCCACGGTGGTTTCGGTGCCCTTGGACTCCTCGACCGTGATGACGCCTTCCTTGCCCACCTTGTCCATGGCGTCGGCGACAAAGCGGCCCAGCTCGGGGTCATTGCCGGCGATGGAGGCGATGTGCTCGATCGCCTCCTTGGTGTCCACCGGCTTGGCGATGCGCTTGATCTCGGCCACCACCGCTTCCACTGCCCTCTCAATGCCCCGCTTGAGCGGCATCGGGTTGATGCCAGCGGCGACCATCTTCATGCCTTCCCCGAGGATGGCTTCGGCGAGAACGGTGGCGGTGGTGGTGCCGTCGCCGGCGACGTCATTGGTCTTGGAGGCGACCTCACGCACGAGCTGGGCACCCATGTTCTCGTAGGGCTCCTCCAGCTCAATCTCCTTGGCCACGGTCACGCCATCCTTGGTGATGGTGGGGGAACCCCACTTCTTGCTGAGGACCACGTTCCGGCCTTTGGGACCGAGCGTAGCTTTCACGGCGGCCGCCACCGCCCTCACCCCACGCTGCAGGGCTCGGCGCGCGTCTTCACTATAGCAGAGCATCTTCGCTGGCATTCCTCTGGTCCTCCGCTCTCTGGTTGACTGTGGCCGGAGACCGACTTCTTGCCTTTGACTCTCTTCGGCTCCGGGTTGATAGCGAGCACCGATCCCTCATCCAGGATCACTAGGTCCTCGCCGTCCACGGTGATCTCGGTTCCCCCGTACTTGGTGTAGATCACCACGTCACCCACTGCCACCTGCATCGCAGCACGCTGACCACTGTCGAGCACCTTGCCCGGACCCACCGCCACCACTTCGCCCTCCTGCGGCTTCTTCCTGGCCGTGTCGGGGAGGCCGATCCCTCCCCTGGTCACCTCTTCCTCGGGGCCAGGCCTTACCACGATGTGGTCCCCAAGTGGCTTCAGCATACCATCACCTCCGTCTTGTGACTGTCACGCTCAGCGCCAACGCCAAGACTGTGGCCCGCCGTCCGGCCCTGCCTGTGGCTGTCAAGTGGCAATCAGACACCTCTGACGTCCCTGTAGGCTTGCGTGCAACTCCCGGTCATTCTACCATGTGAGACCTTTGGGCGGCGCCTCCGGGCGCCGTTCTCTTCTCGGGAGTGTGTCTGCGTGGAGGTATCGCGCATCAGCGCCTATTGGCTCGCCGCCCATAGGGGTAGAACGCTCTCTGGTCCACCCAGGCAGTGTCCCAAGCCTACTTAACGCGCACAGGGACCCCTGATCGCCTGGCCCCTGCTCTCCTGCGCGGCTGCCTCTCCCGGTTCGCCCCCATGCGAGACGGAACCCCGGCCAGGACCCAAGCCGAGGGGGTAGCCGGAGTCGGGGGTGCCCTCAGGCCGGCTTCACGGGCGGTTGGCAGGGACACATGGGTTCACCCTCCAGGGAAACGGAGTGCCCACGATACACTATGGGATGCCGTCAGAGCAAGGCTAGGGCGGTTCTACGGTGAAGTAACCACTATAGGCGCTTCCATCGCCGCGTAACAAGGACAGAAGGAGTGAGAGGTGTCCCCTCTGCCCCCCCTCCTCGTGTTGTCCCACCTCCAGGCCACCCAGCTGCTGGCGGCACGGGACGCCCTGCAGCGGAGCGCCACTGTCTCGCCCGATCTGGGCCTAACCCAGGCGGAGGTCACGCTCTACCCGGATCGGGTGGCGTTCGGCGAGGAGAGGGATTTCACCTGGGCTGAGGTTGAGGAGATCGCGGCCGCGCCGAACACCTGCTTCGCGGTCTGCGCCGGCGGTCTGCATCCGATTCAGGCCTTCTCAGTCGTGACCCAGCGGTTCTGCAGTCTGATGGCGACCAAGGCGGCCCCGACGCTGCTGATCGCCGGGTTCCCGATGCATCGCATCAAGGACGCCGATCCCTGTCAAGACACGCTGAGCAAGATCCGCGCGATCGCGCCGGTCGTCGGGCGCGTGCTCGATACGGCGACCGGGCTCGGATATACCGCCATCGAGGCCAGCCGGACGGCCGCGCACGTGGTCACCATAGAGCTCGATCCAGCCGTGCTCGAGGTGGCCCGACTGAACCCGTGGTCGCAGGAGCTGTTCGGCAACGCCAAGATCACGCAGCTGGTGGGCGATAGCGCGGAACTCGTGGAGACGCTGCCCGGCGGGACGTTCTCGCGGATCATCCATGACCCGCCGACCTTCAGTCTCGCGGGCCAGCTGTACTCAGGCGCCTTCTACCGCCAGCTCGTCCGCCTGCTCACGCAGAACGGGCGGGTGTTCCACTACCTGGGCGACCCGAGCAGCGCGCTCGGACAGCGTGTCACTAAAGGCGCCCTCGGCCGCCTGCGCGAGGCAGGCTTCGCGCGGGTGCGCCCCTCGCCCCAGGCGTTCGGTGTGGTGGCGTACAAATCGTAGCCCGCCGCGCCCGTGGAGCTATATGTCCCTGTTAACCGCCAGTGGAGCCGGCCTGACATCACGCCACCGACCGGAAAGCCGTGACTCGCGTGTCTGGGGGAGGCCGCTGCTTGACGATACGCGACGGACCCCGGACAGTGACTCCCCGCCGAGGGGGTAGCCGGAGTCGGGGGTGCCCGGGGCCGTCAGCCCTGGAAGTCCTCCGAGATGAGCGGCACTCCTCCCCTTGCAGCCGTTACACCCGTCGTCATGTGCGCGATCAAGTGAGGTCTGTGGTTCGAATCCAGGGCAGGGTGCCCCACTAAGGTGCGAATGATGCGGTCGATGCCGAGATCAAGCAGTGGAGTCGGCGGAGGGCAGCGACGATGGTGCGCTGAGCGCATCCGCGGGTCTGCGCGCGAAGCGCGCTGTGAGAGGTGCCTGGTCGCGACTGTGTCATCCACTCCGAGGCAGGATCGCAGCCCCTCATGATCCGTTATCCCACGGCCGAACGGGGCTTCCGTCTGATCTGGATCGCGCCGATGGGTTTCTCGATAGCACGCTCACGATTCCTCTGCTACTGCTGCGCGTCCCCGACGAGTAACCCGCCGAACTACCAGCGCCCTGCCTGCCCGAGATCATGGCTTGTCGGCGGCGCGGACAGCATTACTATG
>Ga0315277_10001468_pt1 | contig 34356 bp, 28 predicted proteins | sample YL17G05_15_MG_FD_203695 | JGI IMG/M metagenome (GOLD analysis project Ga0315277, IMG submission 203695) | Sediment microbial communities from Yellowstone Lake, YNP, Wyoming, USA - YL17G05_15 | ecosystem: Environmental > Aquatic > Freshwater > Lake > Sediment | place: USA: Wyoming | collected...
CTAGGCAATAGCCAACGTCTTGCCCCGAAACAATCAGGTTCTGTTTGCCGGCTTGATTCAAGTAATTAATAAAATAATCAGGGTAATTAGAAGCACCTCCGCTCTCAATTTGATAATTCTCTCCAGTGCACCAAATTACTAAATTCCGGATATTGATTTGAGCTGGAGTGGCACTCGTTCGAGTAGTGACTGAGGTATAACCGAGCGCTGTTAAGCTATTTTGATAATAAGTTTGCCAAGTAGCACCCATATCATCATCAAGGATCAGAATATCAGCGGTCGTGGCCAACCCCATCCATTTCAAAGTCCGATTTAAAATCGTATTTTGGATGGTTGTACTTGTTATCTTTCCGAAAGTGAAGGGCATATAGAAGGTCTTGTCCAGCCCATCTTTCCTAATTCCAGCCAAAAAGTTATTTCCATATTCAAAAACTTTGGAGATGTTTTTGCTAGCTCCAGTATAGCCTGAGCTGCTAAAGGTGGGATTGAGGTTCCAACATCGATTTTCATAAAGATTGTAAAGATTGACAGAAATTTGATTACCCTTCCAATTTGGGGGAAGGATGGCATAGGCAGATCCCTTAGTTGTGCTGGTGGAAGTTGCATTATAGCGTAAAACGACAGATTGGGCGGCATCTGTGCGATTGGCATACTCAGTAACATTCAATGGATTGCCTATAGTGGAGTATGTACTAATATTAATATTGGGATTATTATTCAAATTGCTGAGGCTGTTGGGGGTTTGATTTAGATTGACATTATTAGCGAATAACATAAGAGATAAGCAAAAAGTAATCAAAATAAAAAAGATATAGTATTTCTTCATAATAGACCGCCTATAAATATGCCATTTATAAAAATTTGCGAAGGAAGGAAATGCGAATAATTTGAGAATAAAAGTCGAAATTAGCATTTATAATTTATCAGTAAAAATTGGTGGTTAATTTTTTAGCAACTGTTCGAGGGGTTTTAGATGAAACTTACAACGGTTGAGAGAAGATTTTGAATATATCGATGCTCGTATAAATCTTCAAACGTAATAGATCCATTATCAAGCCGTAACTTTGCTGGAATGGCACAATTAATCTGATATTCGACAGATATAATTTGGTGTGGGGAAATTTGTGGTAGATTGAAGCTGTTGGATGAGAGAAAATCAATGGTTGGTTTGCTGGGTAATTCATCTTTGAGAATTAAATGCTGAAATGTCAGATCAGTCTTGTTTCGGATTTCAATTTTGATGGTGAAGGGGTCATTGAGCTTACCTTTTTCTTTATGAATACGGTTAATTTCTAGAACACGAGTTTTGACCTGTTCAAAGGCTTCATTAAAGAGTTTTTGAATATCTAATGGAAATGAGACAGTTTCAAAGGAGGGGGAATACAATTTCGAGAGTTGCCCAGTCGCCAACTCCTCACAAACGGTTTTGGCTTTCTGAATTTCTTCGGGGACAGCGAATTTTGCGAGTTCCTTTAAAATCTTGACCGCGTCATCTATTTGCTTAGCTAGAATAAAGTAAAGCGCGGCTTTGAGGATAAAATTCCCTTCATGGTTTGCCAATTGTAGGTAACATTGCGCTGCGATTTCGGGATTGGAATCAGTCTTCTTAGAGATCTTAGAAAAAATAGAAAAAATCTTCTCAAATTGCTCGTCCTCAAATGTGGTAGTTTCAAATTTACCGAGGTACGTGAGGAAATGGACAAAGGCGTGAAAGAGCGCTTCATTAATTTGAGTGGTTCTCTCTCGTAGGGGCTCCTTTGATTCCCAGTAATTGAGCCATTCTTCTTTCAGGGTTTTTGCGAGTAGAAAATAGGCCCCGATATTCCAGAGAGAGCGCATGTGCTTAGTTTTTTGGACAAATTGCGGGAATATAAGTCGATAGGCTTCCGTTATTAGAAAGCCCTCTATTAATTTATGGGTTACCAGTTCGAGAGGGAATTTTATAAAATCCGCTTCACGTCTAATGACCAATTTTTCGTCTATGGACGTTTGGTAAATAGTGATTACGGGGATATTCCGGACTTTGGCGAAAGTCTGCTTTTCAATCAGGTCAATATAATAACGGAATTTCTCGTTGAGTTGCTTTTTGACCTTTTCGATTTTGCTCTCCGGCACTTCCGGCTTTGGAATGACAAAGAGCTTGGTGGTGGCTTTTTGGAATTTCAACTGCTCTCGGTCAAACTCGGGAGTCGGCACATTATCGGCGTTCAGCATCCGCCCATCTTCGAGGATATAGTAGAGCCGATAATGGTCTCCATAATTCGCGACTAAAAGATACGGCACCGCCTGCCCTTTTAGTCCAGAAAGAATAAGACCAGGACCAAGCCCACGTTGTAATAGCACCGATAATTTGAGGCGATAGCCCGCAATCTCAGAAGGACGCTTTTCTTTGTACTCCTTCAACGCAATTTCATAGAGCCGTTTCACAATTGAACGATTCTGCAAAGACTTCAACGCCAGTAAATATTAGTTAAATTGGTACAATAAACAGAACATCAATAGCGAGTATGTGTAATAAATTTATTTCTTTTTTTGCCTCTTCTTGAAAATTTGTTTGAATTTTTGAGAGACGAATTGCTTGCCTTGACTATAGATTTCTGAGAACGTCATCCAAGGAAGAAGATCTTTTTTATCGTTAATTAAATGATATTTGGCTTTAAATATGGGCTTCCAGTTAAAAGATTGGGGATCAAAAAGGCCGTTTTCAGGATCCGTCCACCATTGCACGCGTTGTTTTATCATTTCAATTGATACGGCATCCCATCCCTGATAAGTAGTGTAACAGTGGAATGTCTCCATCTCTCTCATAAGAGTAAAAATCTTTTGAATAATACCCTTTTTGCGGCGTTCAGAGGTCTGATTATAATATTCAAAGAGGAGATTCAGAATTATAATGGCTTCCTGAATGCTTTTCAAGGGTTCTGGTACATTTTCTTGTTGTTGAGTAACTTTCTTTAATATTCTTTTGCATTCTTTTAATTTTGTTTTGTCCAAGGTCAACCAAAAGTCTTCAAGCAAAAGGATTGCACTTGTGATTTGCGCTTTTTCATCACTTGAGAAGGAGAGCAGACCTGCAATTTCGCTAACGAGGCTGTCGATGCCAATTTCAGGATCCCAAAGATATTTTCCGAGCGCATAATCATCAATGAACCGCGCTTTCGGAATTATTCTATAGCCAAATATGCCATTCATTTTGGATCCGAATTCTTGAATAGAATCAGAAAGATATTCCTTCAATAAATGAAGATGGGGGCGCGGAAATATCGCTTGGTTTTCCATACCCGCTTCAGGATCTAAAAAAAAGATAAAATCAAAGATCTCATAACCCTGGGCTGCAGCCATTTGTAAGGTTTTTCTAGTTACATCAACGATTTTTACGTCTTTAGGAATCTTTGAAAATAAATTAGCCCGAAGCCCTTTAATCGATGGAGTTTCAAAATTCTCTTTAACATGCGCAAACCATGTGATGAAGAAGATACGCTTTGGTTTTGCAGTTTCTTTCATTAAATCCAAATATGCAACGATGAGATCAACTATATTAGTTCTACAGTATTCGCAATTGCATCCCCCACCCTCAAAGGCAAATAAAGCAACACTTGGGACATTTTTAAATCGATTAAGAGTGTATTTCAGGATTTTTTCTCCAATTTCCTTTCCCTTTCGGCTACAGTAAGAAAGTCCTTGGTAGAGCCAGAGGGTCGATCTGATTTCCGGAAATTTGATCCAGAGATCTGGGTGGATTTGATTGAAAACATACAACAAAGTAATTTCTAACCCTATATCAGCCGCATACTGGAATACCTCTTCATATAGGTCATATCTCCATGAATTTTTTTTCAATTCTTCGAATTCAGGATGGAATAGCATCCAGGCACCAATTAAAACTACAACTGTAGTGTAGTTGAAGGAACGAATCCTATTCAAATACGCTTTCCATTCGGAAAGACTCCATGTGTCGGTAGATAATCCGTCTAATTTGAATGGGAAATTTAGGGTTATCCCACGCGTTTCGAAATGTGGCGTTTGAAAAACATTCCAACTGACAGAAAATGGGTCCCGTGTTTGAGATTCCCTCAATTTCGTATAAAAATAGTAAAGCCCATTTGCGAGACCTCGATCACCCACCGATACTAGAAGAATCGCCCCTTTTTTATCTGAGAAAATGAAAAATTCATCAGGCTTTTTAAGATTTTTTACCTGCTCTATCTGTAAGGATTGGATTTCCGCCGAATTATTTTGAAGTGTAAAAAACGTGAGATTTCGAGTTGAATTTGAATCAGGTTCTCCAATCCAACTCGTTAATACTTTAACTGCTTGCTCAATTTGCTTGGTTGTATTATTATTAAACTTTATTTGGTAAGTCATGATCTAATCCCTATCCATTTCGTTCCACACGAATTTCTTCTTGGAATTTTTTTCACTCATTTCTAAAGGAGGTTAATATTTTTGACTATTTCTGAAACCTTTTTGATTTAAATAAGGTTAAAGATAATTTATTGAATTGTTTTTTCTAGTGAAAGATTAGATCGAAGAAGGGTAAAAAAATGAGCAAGAAAGAAATTAAGACCGATTATGAGGATATAAAAGCAAAAACCATCAAACTAGTGAGCTTAGTGAATTATCAGCCTGGTTCAATTGTGAGCCGGACAATAATAGACAAGAAAGTCGGCACGGTAACTCTGTTTGCTTTTGATAAAGGGCAAGGATTGAGTGAACATACCGCTCCCTACGATGCATTAGTGCATATTCTCGATGGAGAAGCAGAAATGATTCTTTCCGGCATTCCACTTAGCCTGAAGCAAGGCGACATGGTAATTATGCCGGCCAATGCAACACATGCACTGAAAGCAATCAAACGATTCATGATGCTTCTGATAATGATACGTGCCTAAAAAGAAAAAGGAAGAAAGAACTTAAAAAAGCTTTTCGAGGGCATCAATAACAGCAGGAATTGGAAGTAACTTGATTCTTTCATCTTTTACGCGGTCCAAGAAGCTTCGTGCTATTTTCCCGATCGATTCTTTCGTAGGTTCGAAGTTGAGGAGCGAAAAAAGCTTTGAAATCTGGTTGAAATCGAAGATTAGTACAGTCCATAAATTGCCAAAGTGAGCTTCAAGCAGTGATTGAGCCAATTCAGCAGCCTGCGGAAAGGCAGTTAGTGGAACTTTAAATAGGTTCGCGAATTTATGCTCACCTAAAGTAAGGTCTAAGGGAATGGTTTCAAGAGATTGGATGTTGCCGCTCGATTGCGTTTTTATGTGGAATGCAGCGGTGACTCCTTGGTGTCTTTGGTCTAAGATAATTATTACTAGTTGGTCATCGTGCTTGCGAAATGGAACTCGAACCGTACGATAGAGCAAATCAACCATTTGTCGAAGCGTACTTTCAAGGAAGCTGTGGGAAAATAAAGTATAGAGCGAATCAAGCTGGCTCTGATGAATTTTCAGTGTGATTATAGTATCTTCAGAGGCGTTCATAGGGGTAACTCACAAAAATTATAAAAAAATGATGAAAATTAATATTCGTGTTGGTCATGCATGAGCCGATCGGGGATAGCATTTTGACCAATCATTTCGAGCGCATAGCCTTTTCCGAGCCGCCCTTTTCCAACGGGAACCCCTGCACTAGCGATGGAGCGAGCTTGCCGTTCGGCGGTCCGTTGCTGAACAAACCCTACATCGGCCGACCAGGACATGATCCATTTTTGGTTCTTCTCATCTAAAACAAGATTGATTCCGATCTCAGGTAGTCTATCAACGCGAATAAAGGATTTCGCTTCAAAGTGGAGATAGATTACTTCTTCGATGACAGGTTTTTCTGGGACTGCTTCTGCCTCAATTGCGAATTTCACTTTTTTTTCAAATGTAGGAGCTTCCTTTAAGGCAATGGTTCGAACCGAAGGTGGTGGGGGTGCAGGACGTATAGTGGGTGCAGGCGGTGTGGGGGCTGAGGGCCTTACAGAAGGTGCAGGAGGTGCGGGTGGTTCCGGAGGTTCCTCTTCAATAATCGGGGGGAGTTCAATTGTAGGAGTGGCAAATTCAATTTTTTCGGCTTGAAAAGCAGAAATTCTTTCATCTAAGAGGTCTGCTTGCTTTAAAACGGAGTTTAACTCTTGTTTGTGTAAATCCTGCAGCATCGTAACCAGGAATTCATTGTGACTCTGGACTTTCTGGACCGTTAATTCTTGGATGCCTTTAATAGCATCAGATATAGTGGTTTGATATCGTTGAATGAATTCGAATAAATGAGCTTCTTTCTCTTTCATTTTGGTTACTTGTTCGGTAAAGTTCGCATTGACAGAATTAAGTTTTTGGGTTAGTCCAGCGATATGGTTCGATAAATCAGAGATTTTGTCTGTTTTTGTCTGGATTACACTGTCCTTATCCATTAACTCGTGAGCTTTTGCATCATTCCATTCTCTTAATTGACTAATCTCTTTGTTCCTGTCATCCAGTGTTTTATCTAAGTCTTCTAATTTCATCATAGTTTTTTCTAATTTATCGACTTTATCCTTCAGCTTTTTGTCAGTTTCGGAAAATTTGTTGGATAAATCTTGGATTTCAGTGGATTTACGTTTCAGTTGGCTTTCTTTTTCTTTTAAATTAGCTTCAAGGGGCGTGATAGTCGCATTTAAATTTTCGATGACCTTATTTTTCATTTCAATATTTGAATTCAATTCGGAGACTTGTTTATCCATTCCATCGGATAATTTTGATACATCATCATAACTCTCTTTCAATTTTGCTAAGTCCGAATCTTTCTCGGCGAGTTTCTGATTGAGGCTGTCTATCTGCTTCTGGGATTCTTGCCCTTCACCAGCGAATTGCTTCAATTCAGTGGTTTTAGATGCGTTCTCTTCCTCAAGTTCGGCAATTTTCTTCTCCTTTAACTCGATTTTGGCATTCAAATTTTTTAACGTACCTTCTAATTCAGCGATTTTGGATACCTTAGCATTTAATTCAGCAATTTTATTCTTTAAAGTCCTGATTTCTGTAATTTTATTCTCAATATCTTTCTGAAGTTTAGCCATTTCAGCGGAATTATCTTCATTCACAGTGTTTTCACCCTAATTCATCAATAAATTACCCTCATCATAGAAAATATGATTGAATTGAATCTATGTTAAGTTCGTGCAAAATTAACTAATAAATTTAAATAAGATTATTGAACTGTCAGTATAAATAAATTGGCTTTGATAAGAGAAAATCGATTTTTATAGTTCGTCAAGAATTGACGAATTTCCATTGAAATATTGGTTATCATAAAGGAGAATGGTTTATGGTTATCAAAGAAGTAATGGAAAATGAGTTGAATGATCTTATTCAAAAAACACCGTTAGTGCTAGTTGATTATTCCGCGGTCTGGTGCGGACCATGTGGTATTCAGCACGATATCTTGGAGAAAATATCGCCGAATGTGGAAGATAAGGTTGTGATTGTTTCTGTGGATATCGATAAGAATGAAGCACTTGCCAGAAAATTGCGGATTCATGCGGTGCCGACGCTCCAATTCTTCAAGAACGGAAAAAAAGTGGTCTTTAAAACAAAAGACGAGGGCGATATGGACCGTTTCGTCGGGGTTCAAGCCCCTGAAACCTTGGAAGAGGTTATTGATGAACTCGTCAAAGCAACCGAGTAATTCATTTTTTTAAATTTGATACTCAGAATTCATTTTTTTAATGAAATTACCTTTGTTATTGGGTCAAATTGAACATCGGGGAGATATCGAAGGGTAATTAATTGTGGGATGATCTCTGTTAAAAACATTTCAGACCGGTTTATTTGTTTTGTTAATTGTGTTAGAGAGATTTGCCGAGGTTTCAAAATCAAGTTGTGAAGGTTCGTAAGAAATTTTTCGAATAAAGAACTGCTTTCAGCAAAGATCTCCTTGGAGGCATCCTTCATACGCCAGCGAACGGCGTGAAAGGCGGAGGCTTGCCCAAGTGATGGATCATCCAAGCGGAAGATTGAGAGTCCAGGGCTGGCAGATGTCATCTGATTATGATCGAACACGATTGCGATTGCCTTATCGTTTAAGGATTGATAACCGAGTTGATTGATAATGTCTGTCGGTGATAAGAAGAGCCCGATTGCGGGATGCGTGTGATACCATCCCACAATAAATTCATTGCGCTCTGCCGCCAGATCGTTGATCATTTCAGATTTGGCGTAATGTTCGTCCTGAAAGACGACTTCTAGATCGGATCCAGATGCTATTGGAACAACCTCAGTGATTATTACATCGTCATTTTGCGTTTTCCCTACTAGTAAAGCCATCACTTCTTTGAATTGAGAGCGAGGCATCTTCGCATTGGCAAAAGAGAGCCCATATAACAGCAGATCTTCAAAGAGTGTTTTTGTTAGGATTACTTCGCCTTTCTCTTCAACAATTCGATTTTGAAGAATACTGGCTTCAGGGATATGTTTCGCTGCGAGATCCATAATATGTCCTATTATTACGGCTTGCAACGACGAACTGAATAAGGTAGCATCAGCTGCATCCTCAATTTTCTCTTTGAGAATTAGATGGGCTTCATTAAATTTCTTATTAATTAAATGCAGAAAGAAATAAATTAAATTTGCAGCGAACCCATGCAATTTATAGTTTTTTATTAAGGAAACTGCTTTTTCCAAAAAAGATATTGTGTCCTTTTCCTTGTTAAGGTTGATTAAGCAAAATATGGAGAGTGCTAGATTAAAAACAACGCGTTCGACCACATATCGACGTAAGACTGCATCTTCAAATTCCGCGGCTTTCTCAAGAAATTCACTCGCTTTTTGAAAATGTTCTAAGCTGACTTTATAGTTCGATTCAGATGCGGCAATTAAGCAAGCGCCTATGTTAGAATAACATTCACCGACAAGTCGATAGACCTTGGTGAGATCCTCATCGCTCCCTGAAAACGCGTCGATCGCTTGTTTGAAGAATTGAATTGCTTTCTCGAAATCCCCAAGCTCTGAATACAAATTCGCAATCCGGTTGAGTATGTTCCCTATATCAAATTGAAGCCCTTGAAGTAACTCCATCTCTTTTAAGGCGTCTATAGCTTGGAGGTAGTATTTGATTGCGGAAGGAAAGTCTCCCGCTATTTCAGCATCTTTAGCCTTGTTTTCAAACTCCATACAGCTTTAAACCACGAGCGATTTTATTATTAATGTTAATTATATTAATGTTAATTAATTTCTATTTTGAATTAATAAATAATCTTTAAGTACTAAGTTTTTATTCAGGTTCAAAGAAAGGAGAATGGTGGAGGAGCCATCTGAGCCCGGGAACAATTACTTTTAAAACACCTAAATTATGTTCATAGAAATCCAAATCAACATCGGTAAATCCAGCAAAAATTAATAGAAAAAGCATAAAAAACCCGAGCAGAATAGCCGCACGTACAATTAACCCAATAATGGGATTAATATTTGTAAGAATTGTGAATTCTAAGATACTATAACATAGTATTGTTAAAATTATGCTGATGGTACCTTTTCCCAGAATATTTCGATATATTCTAGGAGGATTATTAGTGTATTTTAGTAAATAATGGAAAGCGAACGGTAAAATAATGATCGATGAGGTCAGTAAGCTTACTGGACCCGCAAACAGGGTTGATTCAGTTCCAAAATATGAGTTAAACGTGATAATTAGGATTGGCACTAGTATTATTTGGATCAAAGTCAAAACTGAAATGAGATAGGCGGCTTTTCGCCCTTCTCCTAGACCAATTAAAAGCGAACAAATTAAAAATTCAACCCCGAGGATAGCAACTGCAATGGTTAGGAGGACAAAAGGGATATGACCTATGAGGTAGTTAGATCCATGGAAAAGATAGAGTAAATGATTTGACAACCCTATATAGATTACAAGCAAGAACGCACTAATATTAAATCCGTTGTGAAGCGAACTTTTTATGTAATCATCAATTAATTTGTAATTATTCATTGCTTTTGCTTCTGCAACAGCTGGAATTTGAGCCCAACCGAACTGGCAAATAGCGAACACAATCGATGCATAACCAATAATTAATCCATTGATACTCACCAAAGCCTTGGCAAACCCGAAAAAGCCCGAATACCACAAACTCTGAATCCAAAGAATCGCTCCAGAAAAGATAATACTTGGCACAATGCAATATAATCCGTATTTTAAAACCGGAACAACCTCCTGACGACGAGCCCCCTTAAAAATGGACAAGAGGGGATAGTTTACGGCCTTTTTCCAAAAATGGAATATAAAGATAAGTTGAAATATGCAATTTGAAATTAATATTGAACTTATAAGGAGACCATTCAGAGGATAGGGAACTAAAAAGAGAATAAGACAGCTCAACGCAAAATTACAAAGCCCTGCAAAAAAATTTATTTTTCCGATATAGTCAAACCGATGTTTAGATGCAAGATTCCCTACCAGATTATCACGAAAAAAGTTTAAGAGAAATAAGAAAGCTGCAATGGCAAAAATAAACCCATATTGAAAATTCCTTGGTATGAGATAGAGGGAGATACCTAAAAAGATCGCGAACAAAATAATGCCAATTATATTGAAGATAAAAAACCCAGCTTTTGCGTAATTCAAGGCTTTTTCTTTAGATTCGACCAGTGCCTCAGAGATAAGTTTAGAAAGGGCCTGATGAAGACCGCCCGAAATACAATATCCGATGCCGTTTAGCGCAGATACGACAGTTACATAACCTAGTAGGTCGGGACCGATGCCAATATCCGACCGGCTGGCAATAGCTATGAAAAGCCAGCCAAGTAAGCCAGCAATTAATCCAAAAAATAAAACGTAAGTGCCGCCGGTTACTAATCGTTCTACGGAGGGTTTCTCAAAGACATCAGTCATTCTGATTTCCCAGTTTTTGCCAAATCATTTAAATTGGAGAGTAGTTTTCGTTCATTCGTTTATTTCGTATCCAAAGGGAGTATCCGAAAATTCTTATTTGACAAATTTTTATGTAATTTACAGATGAAACCAAATTTTTATGTATTCTGTAAGGCGGAATAGATTGTGAAAGCCCAAATTGAGCTCGAAAAATTCGTTAATGTGAAGGGAAGAGTCAAATTCTTTGGAGAGAAGAAGCCAGTATCGGCGGAAAACACGAGCAACGTGATGGATATATTGAAACTCATGATTAAGAAAGATAAACGAGTCATAATAATTACGGATCATCAGAAATTTACTATCAAAGGAATCGTGGTCTGTAGCGACATTTGTTCCTGCCTAGGAGGCGGTGAAAAATGTGAAATTGATTTTAGCTCAGCCACTTCAGGAGTCTACGAGCGACTTTTCGAGCGCCCTATTTCCTCTATAATGACGACCTCGGTTGTAAAGGTTCATGATGATGTGCCGCTTTTTATTGTCGTCGATCTCATGCTGGAGCGGAAGATTGGAACAATCCCTATCATTGATAAACATGGGGATCTAGTGGGGGTCATAACGGAACGGAATATCGCCTTCTTGCTTGCAGGTACTAATGTAACCGTTAAAGTACGTGAGATCATGACGCCCAAAGTTATGACATGCCCCCCTGAATGTACCATTATCGAAGCACTCAAATTTGTCTGTAGCAAAGGATTTCGGCGTCTTCCCATTGCCCAAGATGAGAAATTAGTCGGGTATCTGACGGTCAAGGATCTGTTGAAATATTTTACTTTGGATAAGGTCATTAATCTCTTCAAAAGCGGAAAGTTTGAGACGGCATTCAATGAACCCATCGCGACGATAATGAACAGCCCGGTAATTACCATTCACCCGGATGAATCGATAACTAAATGCGCACAGATCTTGAAGAAGCACAATATCGGAGCACTGCCCGTTGTTGAAGAGGACCACTTGGTAGGGATCATTACGGAACGTGATATCGTTAAAGCAATGGCGATTCCTCGACCTAAATATGAGACCGTGGTTTCCCCAAATCAAATAAGCTAAGGCGCTAGCCAGAGCAACGGAAGCGCGGTGCTCATCATAAAAATGCCGAATAGAACTTGTAATTGTCGTCCTTTTAAATGAGTTTGAAGAGAGCTTCCGATTTGGGCGCCCAGAATTGCGCCAAGTGCAACTATCGCTGCAACAACGAGAATTGTCATGTCTAGGTACCCCAGAATATAATGCTGGAGCGATGAAGCCGAAGCGGTAAAAATCATAATAAATAATGAGGTCGCAATCGCCACATGCATCTCCTCCAGAAAAAATATACTAAGCACTGGAACCGCAACTAAACCGCCGCCAATGCCCAAAAAACTTGCCGATAAGCCCGTTAGGAATCCCCAGAGGACAATCCAATAATAAGACCTGCGTTGCGCCCTCGGTTTTTCAGAAGATTGATCAGGTGTCTCTTGCTTTTTGAGGATCAGATAAATTCCCGCATAAAGAACCAAACCACTAAAGGCTATCTTGAATATCAGATTGTTTACGAGATGGAGTAAATAGGCGCCGAGGAGGGCCCCAATAATGGTAAACGGTGCATAGAGTAGCCCCAATCGATAATTAATGGACTTCTTACGCGCATATTTTATGGATGCGGAAAGCGCGGTGAAGATTATTACAAAAATACTTATGACTGGCGCGTAATCTTTCGAAAATCCCATAAAAATCAGGATAGGGATCATCAGAAAGCCGCCGCCTACCCCTATCAATGCCCCGATGATAGCGGCGCCAAACCCTATCACTAAATAAAGAATTATTTCGAGTAAGTCCATGAAAATCAGCTTATTAAAAAAAGAAAAAAATTGATTTAGTTTAAAAATTTTTATTCGCTAAAAGCTTTCCAAATTGGTTTATCACTGAGAATACAGACCATTACAAATTGCAGGATTAAAAGACAGGCAGGCCAGAAATAGCCAATGCATGCAACCGCTGTACTGATTAGGAGCCAGATATGGGTCATCTTACCGAGATCTTTCGCTGCTACTTTTTTCTGTACGAAAATGAGGTATAAGATAGCACCTACTACTGGAAAGATGAGAATCCATATATTTAAAACTAAAAGAGCCGGAACTAGACCAAGAATTGGAACAATAGAATTAAGAATCCATGCTAAAACACCGAGTGCAATCGTGACTATTACGACAAACTTGTTCACGGGTCCTGCAATGCTGTACCATCCATCGTAAATTGCTTCGCTCATTTTTTTCACCTTACTTCATTTTTTGATATACTTAAAAATACATAGATTTGAAAAAATATTTAAATATTTGTATAATAGCGCAATATTTTTTTAAATTAAAGCAAAGGAGAAGGATTATAGCCGATTGATGAATTCTAGAAGGAGAATAACTGATTGTAGGTGGCTATTGAATTCCTTAATGTGAACTTTTCATGAAAAGAGGGATCTCCGTAACGTTAAAGACGTTATTCCAAATGCGAAGTGCAAGAGTACTCGAATTTGCAGTGCAAAAATTGGTTACCGAATTCCACCCACCCAATCGAAATTTAGTGCGCTTATACATCTCGGCATTTTGTCGGAAGGTCTTAAAGAGGAGCTTAAGGTGGAATCGTTCGGGGGTTTCAAAGGCGGGCGAAGCAGGGGAGATATGAACTAAATCATTCAGGATGGTTATAAAGTTGGGTTTGGTTCTGCCATATTTTAAGGCTTGTTTTAATGTGAAATGGTAATCGCCCAGAAAATCTTTGAAAGTTTGAAACGGGAAGCCAATCGTAAACCAAATGCGTAGAACAATTTGGAACAGATTAGCGTATTGAATTAGAGTTTGAATTTGATTGAGGGGAAAGTTGAAGGTAGGATCGCAAAGCGTCCGAATACAATATTGAGCCACGGGGGAAAGCGTTTGTGGGCAAATGGATATGGATGAATTCGTATGTCGAAACGTTTTAGAAAATGAGTCCCACATGTTTTTAGGAAAGGGAAGGCGCCAGATTTCCAGATCAGCGCCCAGATCGAATTTTTCTTTCCGAATTAGTTTAAAAAGTGTTTCCCAATATTTAAAACTAGTCGGGTATATCCCATGCCCAAAAAAAACGGCATCCGCCTTATAGGTGCCGACTACCATATTGAGGTCATCGATTACTCTTTCGGGGCTCCTGAACAGAATTTTTTCGCGTTTTGTGAGTAGCAATTGTGCAGTCCGCCCCCCGCCACAGTAAGGACAGTTGAAGGGACAACCTCGTCCAATCGCAAGGTTGAAGGGCATCCTCATTATCTTTCTGCTATTTTCTATATACTTTGAACCGCTTTGCAACAACGAGATATTTGCGAAGTTCAATTCATCTAACGTCTCGGCCACGTAAGTGATGGGGTTGACTTTAATATGGTTTGTTGGGTCTCGATAGGTCAGATTGGGCACGGAATCCAAGCTTTGCCCGCGTAGAATGGCTTGGCAATACTTTAAGAAGGGGTTTTCTCCTTCGCCCCGGATGACTCCATCGATTGCAGGATAATATTGCATAATTTCATCATGGTAATAAGTGGCGGTAAAGCCGCCTAGCACTAATTTAGCATTTGGATTAACCTGCTTTACAATTTTCGCTATCTCCATCGCACCGTGTGAATGCATAATCCAGTGGATATCAATGCCACATATTTTAAACTCAATCTGTTTCAATACGGGTGCTAGATCAAAAGTCCGATCTAACGTCTGTTCTAGGGGGTAATTGATGATCTTGGTAGAGATGCCTTCTCGGTCTAAGAGATCAGCTATTGCTAGCAGCCCCATAGGAATAAACATATATAAACTGCGGGGACGCGCGCCTTTTTGATCCAGCGTACGTGTTGGATGAATCAGTAATACATCGACCACAAGAATTACCTGTATTATTAAATATGACCTAAAACCATGAGGACGCGTTAGTAATAAAATTTATGATTTAGTGAAAATAGAAAACCCAAATTGTTAATAAAATTTTGTGATTTTAGGAAATACTAATTTAGGATCATAGAAAATAATTAGAATAAGTTACTTGTTAGAGATGCGTATGTCGTATTCAGATGAAAATGTTAAAAGGGCTCATGAATTTGCGATAGAACTTGCTTTTCCGCGATTAGTGGGAACCGAGGGGGAATTAAAAGCCCAACAACTTATTTCAGAAAAAGTGAAGTCAATTGGGAATCCGTTTCATACAGAAGACTTGAAATGTTCAAAATTCGCAATAAATATCGCTTTTAGAATGGTTCTGCCCCTCGGCGCGTTATTCCTGTTAGGGACATGGTGTTTTTCTGAACCGCTTCTGGGATTAAATAATCCTATAGTCAGTTTAATTTTTTCGCTCATCGGGGTGGTCTGGTTAGCACTTGCAAGCACGATTATCAATAAGAGTTTTGGGCGCGTCCCTAGAATTGGCCAGATTTTCCAGACCCAGAATTTCATTTCGGAAATCACGCCATCCGCCCCTAAAGGGCATTTGATTTATGTTGCACATTATGATTCCAAAAGCCAATTTTATCCGGGGCTTGTTCGTGTCATTCTGTTCATTGCAGGTTTAATCAGTGGAATGCTATATGCCGCTCAAATTCTTGGTAGATCCATCATAGTCCTGACCGGGGGAGTTCCAACGGGCTTCTGGGCGCCAAGCATATACGCCTTCATAGTGGCATTTTGTCTGAATTTCTCATTAATCCTGAATTCTGTTGGAAATCGTTCGCCGGGCGCGCTCGATAATGCCACCAGCGTGGCGACCGTCCTGGAATTATCGAAAATCTTTAAGATTGTCCCTTTACAACACCTGAAACTCTCGTTCGTCATTACCGCAGCAGAAGAGCTAGGTCTATATGGGGCAGCGGATTATGTGAAGCGCCGCCGAGGTCAATTAGATCCGAAGACGACATATTTCTTGAATTTTGATGGAGTTGGAGGAAAGAGCAAGACTATTTTACTGTCAGCGTATGGAATACCTCCAAAGAAGACATCTTCAATGTTGAATAAATTCATTGATGAAATAGTGAAGGAACATTCGTTGAAAGAGGATTTTCGAAAAGTGTATCTACCTATTGGAGGAGCTACAGATCATGTTCCCATCCAAGCGGCTGGTTATGAAGTGACGATGCTTGGTACCTTCATCACAAATTTCCATACATCCAGAGATGCCGTTAAAGGCATTGAAGATAAATCCTTAAAAATAGCAGGAATTATAGGATTAGAAGTAGGCAAGAAAATTGATCAAATGTTATCGAGTTGAGAAAAATGGATAATAAAACGAAAATTATTGCGACAATTGGACCCGCAAGTAGATCTGAAGAAGTTCTTCATGATTTAATCAAAAATGGAATAGACTTAGTCAGATTAAACTTTTCATTTGGGACACCTCAAGAGCATAGGGAGGTTATGGATCGTGTCCGGAAACTTAGTGAAGAACTGCAAATGCCAGTGGCAATAGTTCAAGATTTACAGGGACCGAAACTCAGGGTTCAAAGAATTTTAGATGGATCGGTCGATCTCAATGCAAATGATTCCGTAACCATTGTTGAAACTCTTGATGTCGATAAAAATATGATTTCTATATCCTACCCGAATTTATCGAAATTTGTGTCTAAGGATATGCATCTGCTCTTAGATGACGGCTTGATCGAGTTAAAAATAGAGGAAATTGAGGCGGGTAAAATCCATTGTAAAGTTTTGCATGGAGGGCATCTATTAGAGGGGAAAGGGCTTAATATTCCGAGTCCAGGCTTGAAGATACCCGCAATAACCGATAAGGATAAGGAAGATCTTGATTTTGGATTAAAGAATAATGTGGATTTCGTAGCCCTCTCTTTCGTTCGCCAAAAAAGCGATTTACTGGAACTCAAAAATTTGATGAAAAAATCTAAACGAGAAGCCGAAATAATTGCCAAAATTGAGAAACCCGAAGCGATCGATAACATTACAGATATCATGCAAATCGCAAGTGCCATCATGGTGGCTCGAGGCGATCTTGCCATTGAAATGCCTCTCGAACGCGTGCCTTCATTGCAAAAGAAACTCGTGGATTTATGTCATATTTATCAGAAACCCGTGATCATTGCCACTCAAATGCTCTATACCATGGAAACGAACCCACGACCCTCGCGTGCTGAAGTTTCAGATGTTGCAAATGCAATTCGTGATGGATCAGATGTGGTAATGCTCTCAGGTGAAACAGCTATCGGCAAATACCCGGTTGAATCGGTTCAGACGCTCGAAAGAATTATCGAAGAAGCGGAAAAGACTCCCTTTACTATAAAGTATAAGGAAGATTTGAAAATTGAAACGATTTATCAAATTCCCAGCAATGTCGCACATGCGGCGGTCACTATGGCAGATATGCTTCATGCAAAGGCGATTTTCACTTTTACTGCCAGCGGATTCACTGCTTTAGCGATATCGAAACAACGACCCAGAACACCTATTATTGCATTAACCCCAAAGAAGGAGGTTCAGAGGCGATGTTGCCTATATTGGGGCGTTAGATCATTTGTGATTGATTTTATCAGAAATACCGATGAAATGTTCCAAGTTTCAGAGAAAGTAGCCCTCAGCGAAAATATTGCGAGAAAAGGGGACGTCATAATTATAACTGCAGGCATTCCCTTCGGCACCGTCAGCACAACCAATATGATAAAAGTTCATACGATTGGCGAATAATTCATTTCCTACCATTTTATTTTTATTAAGAAATCGCAAAAAGCCTTCTGGATTTTACGAAGCAAACTATTTCTTAGATAAAATTAAAGATTAATAAGATAAGAAGTAAAATTATTAGTAAGTTATTAATCAATTTCGTCTATTTTTCCTTTCCCTTCGATTAAATCCAAAAGAAATTTAAAAAAATTAATATCATGATCCTCTTTTGAGTTGACCTTTCATATGAAAATTGAGGAGAGAAAATTTAATAAAACTGAGATATATTTATTGTTTTACTCTAAAAAAATAGATTTTGGAAGAATGTGATAAGTATACAGTTAACAGTGGCTACTAACTGGGATCCAGCGCTTATTGAAAAATTAGCGAAATTTCCGGTAAAGGATATTCACGGTTGTGCGTCATACACTCCAGTAGGAGGTGGCAGGCCGGGATATATTTTACGAGATGCATCAAATGAGGCTATCGAGGAATATATAAAACAAGTCCATAATCATAAAATGCAATTTTCGTACCTATTAAATGCGCCTTGCATGAGCAATATGGAATATGATCGGGAATTTTATAGGAGCCTTATTAACTACATTCAATGGATTAACGATATTGGAACCGATAATATAGTGGTCTCTACACCATTTTTAGTTCAGACTATTAGGGAACAATTCCCTAAGTTAAAAATACGTATTTCAACCATTGCCTTTGTCAATTCGGTCAATAGAGCCAAATTCTACGAAGCAATGGGCGCCAGCGAAATCACTCCTGATGTAATGATAAATCGGGACTTCCGCACTTTGGAAAAAATGCAGAAAGCACTCAAAAAATGTGCAGTGGTACCCCTTGTCACTGATGGATGCCTATTCCAATGTCCTTTTCGCCTTTATCACTATAATATCTTAGGTCATGCCTCTCAAATCCAATCAAACCGGTACTACATTGATACCTGCATTCTAAATTGTAGCGCAATTAAATTTTCGAACCCGACCGAGGTACTTAAATGCCGGTGGATTCGTCCAGAAGATTTATCCCATTATGAAGCCATTGGAATTAATAAATTTAAAATAGCAGGACGTCGAATGTCCACTGAATGGATTCTCCGGTCAGTAAAAGCATTTTCGGAACGGAAATATGAAGGGAACCTTGTTGATATCATTGAATGCTTTGATTTTTCATTTGGAAATTTACAGGAAAAAGATCCCGCTTTAATCTTCGGCAAATCGATCAGAAAGGAAAAGACCGCAAATTTAGTGATTGATAATACGAAACTGAATGGCTTTATTAATTTCTTCAAAGAACAAAATTGCAATGCAATGTGTGATGAATGCAATTATTGTGAGAAATGGGCGCAAAAGGCAGTCACTCTGGATAAGGCAGGCGCGGCATCGTATGTTGAAGGGTTAAAGGATTCTTTGAATAATATTTTCAGCGGCCGTGAATTCGGCATTGAAACGGCAAAACCAAAGGAAAAAAAGAAAAAAACGGGGCTGACCTGGAATCCTAATGCACAAAATATTTTCGAAGAAACACTTAAATTGACACCCACAGAATTCCAATCCATAGCCAGGATGGCTGTCGGCTCGTTAGCTGAGGGGAATGCAAGAGCTCGGGAGTCAGATACCGTGGAAGACCCGGACGTGGTGAAGGCATTCCTCGAAGGGACGCCAGGACCTTTTCAAGGCGAAATGCGAGAGAGTTTCAAGAAACGCGGATTCCAAATCTAAGAGACTAGACATTCAAACTTGAAATATCCGAGATATGCGCCATTCCAAAACCAAGTGAATTTTAAAATAAGATTCATATTTCATCACGATTTTGGTTTATCATAGGATTCTCGTTTGTTTCCAGCCGATTTAGCAATATCCTTATATAAAAATTAAATTTAATACCTCTTAAGTCAATCTCAAACATCTTTGAGATGATCTTTCATATGAAAATTGATTACAAATGGTCCTTATTGATATACGGATAAGATAAGTCTATTATATGAATTCAGACAAAAATGTATCTTAGAGTAAAAATATGATTAAATCTTAGAGTAAAATTTAGGAAGGATATGATAAATGTGCAGTTAACAGTGGCTACTAACTGGGATCCAGTGCTCATAGAAAAATTAGCGAAATTTCCGGTAAAGGATATTTACGGTTGTGCGCCATATAATCCAGTAGGGGGTGGCCGGCCGGGATATATTTTACGAGATGCATCAAAGGAAGCTATCGAGGAATATATAAAACAAATCCATAATCATAAAATGCAATTTACGTACCTATTAAATGCCCCTTGCATGAGCAATATGGAATATGATCGGGAATTTTATAGGAGCCTTATTAACTACATTCAATGGATTAGCGATATTGGAACCGATAATGTAGTGCTAACAACACCGTTTTTAGTTCAGACTATTAGGGAACAATTCCCTAAGTTAAAAATACGTATTTCAACTATTGCCCATGTCAATTCGGTCAATAGAGCCAAATTCTACGAAGCAATGGGCGCCAGCGAAATTACGCCTGATACAATGATAAATCGGGACTTCCGCACTTTGGAAAAAATGCAGAAAGCACTCAAAAAATGTGCAGTGGTACCCATTGTAACTGATGGATGCTTATTTCAATGTCCTTTTCGCCTTTATCACTATAATTGCTTAGGTCATGCCTCTCAAACTCAATCAAACCGGTTCTATATTGATATCTCCGTTCTGAGTTGTAGCGCAATTAAATTCTCGAATCCGACTGAGGTAATTAAATGCCGCTGGATTCGTCCAGAAGATATACCCCAGTATGAAGCTATTGGAATTAATAAATTTAAAATAGCAGGGCGTCGAATGTCTGCTGAATGGATTCTCCGGTCAGTCAAAGCATTTTCGGAACGGAAATATGAAGGGAACCTTGTTGATATCATTGAAGGCTTTGATATGTCATTTGGAAATTTACAAGATAAAGATCCTACTTTAACCTTCAGCAAACCGCTTGGAAAGGAAGGGACCGCAAGACTAGTGATTGATAACACGAAACTTAACGGCTTCATAAATTTCTTCAAAGAACAAAATTGTAATGCAATGTGTGATGAATGCAATTATTGTGAGAAATGGGCGCAAAAGGCAGTCACTCTGGATAAGGCAGGCGCGGCATCGTACGTTGAATCATTAAAAGATTCTTTGAATAATATTTTCAGTGGCCGTGAATTCGGCATTGAAACGGCAAAACCAAAGGAAAAAAAGAAAAAAACGGGGCTGAACTGGAATCCTAATACACAAAATATTTTCGAAGAAATAGTTAAATTGACACCTGCAGAATTCCAATCCATAGCCAGGATGGCTGTTGGCTCGTTAGCTGAGGGGAATGCCAGAGCTCGGGAGTCAGATACCGTGGAAGATCAGGACATGGTGAAGGCATTTCTTGAAGGGACGCCAGGACCTTTTCAAGGCGAAATGCGAGAGAGTCTCAAGAAACGCGGATTCCAAATCTAAGGTTTACCACTGACTGAAGAATTTTTTTTGAACTGGTTTTATTTTCCTAAATAGCGAGTGAACTTTCATAAACTAATAAGTGAATAAAAAAGTTAGGTAATTGTATTCTTTATGTGGGGTCAGATAAATGGCTATTGAGGAAGTATATGAAAGTGTCAGGCAAAAGATGCGTTTAGGGCAATTAGGAGCCCCAAAACATAAGAAAATGCTCGAATTCTTGAAAACCTTATGGAATGAGGAAGAAATACAGCTCCTTGATCAGTTCGACGGAGCTTTTAAATTCATGTCAGCCCGGAATCTCGCAAAAAAATCGGGAATGGATAAGGACAAAGTGAAAACTATTTTGAAGGGATGTGCAAAACGAGGGACGATCTTCAGAGTAGGAAACGATTATGCGCTTTTGACATTAGCACCTGGGCTTTTTGAGAATTATATACTTACAAGAGGCGATACTGAGGAAAATACCAAAAAGGTGGCTGAATTTTTTTGGTGGGCATTCGAAAACCTATTTCCCCAAATGTATAATAGTATGAATCCCCCGGTTTGGCGTCCGAAACTTCCGTATGATGCGGTTGAAAAATTAATCATTATTGATGAAGCCATTCCCGTGAAGGATCAGCAGATTCTCCCCGGGGAATTAGTATTAGATATGATTGAGAAAAATGATTGTTTCGCAAAACTCTATTGCCAATGTCGAATGACCGGTAAATTGGTGGGACAGCCGTGTAAAATACCAGAGGAATTGGGTTGTTTCCTTTGTGGATTAACGGCAAAAATGGCGATTAAGGCGGGATTGGCAACTGAGCTATCAAAGGAAGAGGCAATCCAATATATAAAGGATTGTGAAAAGGCGGGTCTTGTTCATATGGGGATAAGTTCCCAAGGACCTGAGACAAATACCTTCATTTGTAATTGCTGCAATTGTCATTGTCTTGGCCTCTCAGGGATGGCGAAATTAGGGATTGCCGATTATGGGCGGAGTAATTTTGTGCCAGAAATTTTACCAGAATTATGCGTAAAATGTGAAAGTTGTTTGAAAAAATGCCCCATGAATGCGATAATTCATCAATATCCCTTAGGAGCACAGCAAACTGAAGAAAGAATTATAATTAAAACCCAAAAATGTATTGGTTGCGGAGTTTGCGCGGCGAATTGCTCGAAGAATGCCATTAAATTGGTAAAACGGAGAGCTGAAGGGCCTCCAATAGAATTGAAATTAGGGGAAAAGAGTGTCCGGGAACTTTTAGCGCCTTAAAAAGGCATTAAGGCTCCGAGTTTTCATGGCACCGAAAAGAAAATCATGATCAAGAATATAGACGAAACTGAGGTTTGCGTTTTCTTTTTTATTCTTTAAGGCGGTTGCTTTTGGTAAAAAGTAGAATAGGATCGCCATGTTTTTAGATTTAATCGATATTCAAATCCTGGACCTGCTGAGCGAAAATGCTCGGTTACGATTGACGGAAATGGGGGAAAAACTAGAGCTCACCCCCGCAGCGGTCAAGTATCGTATCCAACGGTTAATAGAAACCGGCATCATCTACAAATTCACGATTCAAATTGATCGGAAAAAGGTAGGCTATGATATTTTGGCGCTCTTAATCATTTATGCGATAGCAAAAACTCAAATTGGGTCCATCGTGACGCACCTGAAACAATTCCCCGAAATTTTAAAAATCACGACATTAATGGGCGATCCGGATATCGTATCCGAAATTAGTGTGACCAATATGAACAATTTCATAGAGCTGCTCAAAAAAATAAGCAAAATTGATGAAATTCAGACCTTTAAAACGTGGTTTGTGATGGACATTATTCACTGATCCGTTGGCTTCCTTTCTCTAAAAATGCTCTCTAATAAATTGGAAGTAACATCTAATGCCATTTTCGCTAATCGATCCATATTGGGGGGGTGCTGGTAATCGAAATTGATTATGCTCCTTTCAATATCTAAGAGCGTTTCGAAATCACGGAGTTGCGCTTCATTCAAGAGGTTTGTAACACGGGATTCTAATTCCGTGATTTGGGTGAGATCAATGGTTTCTTTGAGTGCATACTGAAGACTTTCTTTCACAGCAAGCATGGCAAGGAGAATCGCAGATTTTTTGAAATCTTTCTTGAAAAGCGTATTTGCTTCTACGAAATCTTCCATAATATGTTCGGGCAAGTTTAAAGTTAGGAGCGGTTCCTCCCGGGGGAGCGTTGTCGTGAAATAGTCCTCCAGTGAGTTTTGTATTTGGTCAAAGAGGAGCTCCTGCGTTTTGGAGGCCCATTTCTGGTAGGATTCACTTTGCATTATAATAAAGGAGACTTTCCCAAAGGATTCGGTAGTGATTTGACCGGAACTCGATTTAGTTACGCGGACCATGTCTTGATCCATAAAAAGCACGAGATTCGAAAATACCGGGGCAATCAAAATCGAATCGTTGGGCATTTCCTTCGAAATTTCAGTGATTATTGAGTTGGATACGGCGCCACAAAAGATAATGCGGTTAGAATGAGGAAATTGCCAGAATGCTTCAATGGGATCCATCTGTATAACTTCGATGGTCTTATCATAACCGCTTTTTGCTAAATTTTGCTGGGTCACTTCCATAATTTCTGGCGAATCCTCAACAATACGAATATGACTTCTGTTTGTCACCTCGGACATCAAGGCTGCAAAATACCCACTCATAGAACTCAACTGGAGAATTTCATAGGAGACGCCAGGTTCCAGTTTAAGTAATTGAAGGAAAATAGCGTTAATATGGGGCGCCGCCATGGGACGATTATAATGAAAGGGAAGGGGCTGATCAAAATAACTGTAGCGCTGCACCTCGCGCGGGAGAAATTGGTCCATCGGCACGGCTCGGAACGCCGCCACAATTTTTACATCAAGAATAAAATGCTTATTCACGAGATCTTTTATTAATTCCTCTTTTCTCCTTTCAAATTCGGAATTTGTCATCGACTAAATGGTAGATTTCTTGTTATTTAAAATTGTTATTTGATTATAGAAATAGCAAATTAAGATAAAGGGCTACGATCCAGAGTTGCAAGAGGATGAATTGCGACCATTCCCATAAATTCAGGTTATAAAGTAGTTTCTCTATGGGTTGATCCGGCACGTAAGTCGCTATGGTTTTCCGAGCCGCAATTGCCAAGAGTATGCCATTTAGAAGGGTGATAATCGTAATTACGACGATAACTTTACTTAAATCGGAGATAAAAATGGGGTAAAGCAGGAAGATATTGGCAATAATCAAACCGCCCATGCCTAACCCACCTGCAATGACATGCCCGGTTTCCTTATGCTCGGGGAAAAAACCCAACAAGACCAGCCCGATTGGATTACAAAAAAAGGCGATAATCCCGATAGAGGTAGTCCAATGTGGAGGGAGAGCTTGCAGAAGATAAAAAGGAAAGGGAAAAAGTAATAGTCCAATAATGATTAGGGTCGGGTTAAATAATTTGGCGCTCCGATAATCGGGATGCCCCAATCCACTGATGGTTCGTCGAAGGATTGAATAATTTGGATAAAGACGTGTGCAAATGACGATTATGGTGATAAATCCTATGATGCCGATCCCAAAAAGAATCGCATACCAAAGAGGTAATATCATAGAGATCGCAGTATGATTTAAGTTAGCTAACCAAGAAAAAAACTTAAAAGTTTACCTAAAGTGCAATAAGTGGTAATCTCTATGACGAATGAAACTATGATGGATAAACTGGTTGCCTTATGTGCCAGACGCGGGATCGTGTTTCCAGCTGCCGAAATCTACGGCGGCGCGGCAGGGTTCTACGATTATGGCCCAGTAGGGGTGACCCTGAAAAATCGCCTTCGCGAGTTTTGGCGTCAAGAATTCATCCTGAAAATGGAAAATGTTTATGAAATTGAATCAGCCATTGTGTTACCGCGGATTGTGTGGGAAGCCTCCGGGCATCTTGCCGGCTTCACGGATGTGCTGGTTGAGTGCAAAAAGTGCCATTTACGACTGAGGGCAGACCACCTGATTCAGGATACTTTGAATATCGTAACCGACGGCAAAACACTGGATGAATTATCGGCTATTATTAATGAAAATAACATCAGATGCCCAAATTGCAAAGGGGAATTAACTTCGGCGCAAAAATTCAATCTAATGTTTAAAACGCACGTTGGCGCCACCGAAAGCTCAGAATCCGAAGCGTTCCTCCGGCCAGAGACCGCTCAGTCGATGTTTCTAGACTTTAGGCGTATTCAAGACGCCATGCGGGCAAAATTACCGTTTGGCATTGCGCAGATGGGGCACAGCTACCGGAACGAGATTTCTCCACGTAATTTTCTGTTTCGATTACGGGAATTTGAGCATTTAGAGATTGAATTCTTTATACACCCCGATCAAAAAAATGATGTGCCGGATGACTTGTGGGACAAGGTAAAGGATTTGGAAGTGCTTGCCCATTCGATAGAAACGCAGGAGAAGGATACGCCTCCTAAAACATATAAAGGATATGAGCTTTTTGATAAAGGTGTTTTTACTTGCAAATGGCTTCTTTATTGGACTTTGGCATCCTATAAGTGGTTATCACGGGTGGGATTAGACACTAATCGATTACGATTACGGCAACATATGCCCAATGAGCGAGCGCATTATGCGGCGGATTGCTGGGACATCGAATTTCAGTATTCTTTCGGCTGGAAAGAGTTGCAAGGAATCGCAGATCGAACCGATTATGACCTCAAGCGGCACGCGGAATTCTCGGGAAAGATATTGGATTATCACGTGGCAGAAGAAAATATCAAGGTGGTTCCGCATGTAATTGAGCCTTCTTCGGGTCTTGAGCGGATTATAATGGCATTACTGGAAAGTTCTTACTTTGAAGAAACATGGCAAGATGAAAAAAATGAGAAGCAGGAACGAACCATTTTCAAATTCAATTCCTATATAGCGCCCTTTCAGGTGGCGGTCTTTCCGCTAATGGGTAAAGATCCCCTGGTCGAGCGCGCCCGCGAAGTTTGCTCGATTCTCAGTCACAATAGTATCTGGTATGTTTATGATGCAAAATCCAGCATTGGACGACGTTATAGACGGGTCGATGAAATCGGAGTTCCTTTTGCGGTGACTATCGATTATCAGACACTTGAGGACAACACAGTGACAATCCGAGAACGCGATTCCATGAAACAAGAACGGTATCCGATCCAAGAGTTAGTCGAATACTTTAAGACTCGGATTCGATATGTTTAACCAAAGGCAAAACTCAAGTAATTCTTTCTTAGTTTTTATTATTTAGTAAAAAGATTGCTGAAATAGACAGTTTTTGATTTAATTAATTTTATATAGATTCCAGTGTTATGTCTAACAAATCAATTAACAAGTAATAGATTACGAAAGGTACTAAATTCGGAACTATTCACAATAAAGAGGTAGTAATTCTTACCGAGAAGGAAGCGAGAAGAATTTGAGCATGAAAAATACATTCATGGAACTGCGAGAGATGATTAAAAAACATCATGAGATGTTTGGAAACGCGATTCCGCTCATCGCAAGCGAAAATGTGACGAGCCCCGCGGTCAGAGCAGCAATCTCTTGCGATTTTCAACATCGCTATGCGGAGGGATGGCCCGGTGAACGTGTGTATGCCGGTTGTAAATACATCGATCAAGTCGAACTCCGTTGTATGGACTTAGCTCAACGCTATTGGAGGGCAGATTTTGCGGATGTCAGACCTATTTCGGGTGTAATGGCTAATTTAATATCCTATACGGCGTTATCAAAACCGGGCGATTTACTAATGTGTTTGGAAATCCCAGATGGAGGGCATATTTCTCATAATCTCACCTCTAAAAATGTGCATGGCTTACAAGTCCAGTATTTGGTTTTCGATTCTAAAGAAATGGTTGTCGATATCGACAAATCCTCCCAGAAAATCAGAGAACTGAAACCGCAAATCGTGTTGTTAGGCGCCTCAGTTTTCTTGTTTCCGCATCCGGTGAAAGAATTAAGTGAAGTAGCTCACGAAGTGGGAGCTAAACTGATGTATGATTCGGCCCATGTCGCGGGACTAATCGGATCTGGCTATTTTCAGCAACCTCTGAAAGAGGGAGCAGATATCATGACTTTAAGCACGCATAAGACCTTTCCAGGCCCGCAGCACGGCTGTATTTTAGGCAATAAAAATGAGGAGATTCATAAAAAAATAAAGAATGCAGCCTTTCCTTATCTCCAAAGCAACCACCATCTACACAATGTCGCAGGATTCGCGATTGCACTTACGGAAATGCTGGAATTTGGAAAGGAATATCACAAATACGTTATTGAAAACGCGAAAGCCCTCGCGCAGGCACTAAACGAACGGGGCTTTACGATGTTAATGGAACATAAGGGATTCACCGAGTCGCATACCATCCTCATGGATATCACGAAGTTTGGAAAAACGGTGGGTTATGGCGCGACGATTGAGAAGCTATTGGAAGATGCGAACATTATCGCGAATCGGAACTTAATTCCGGGCGATTTTGAGGCAGGTCGTAGGTTTCAGGATCCTGGTGGTCTCCGAATAGGCACTTCAGAGGTCACACGCTTGGGTATGAAGAAAAGCGAAATGATCCAAATTGCAGAGTTCATGAAAGAAATTGTAATCGATCGAAAAGACCCGAAAATCGTAAAAAATGAAGTGGCTGAATTCAGGAAACAATTTCAGCATGTTAAGTACTGCTTTGAATCGAAAACCAAGGCTTACGAATATATACAACTAAAATAATCTAAAAACCCGATAAAGACTCAATTATTCGTCCTTTTTTTATTCATATCTTTTATTCACTAATTCAAAATAGAGGGGACGAACTTAAATGGAGAATAAAATTTTAGATGGAAAGAAAGTCGCAGAACTTATCGAAAAGCAAATTAAAGAAGAATTGGAGGCTTTAATGAGAAAGGGCCCCATAATACCAGGATTAGCCACAATCTTAGTGGGTGAAAATCCAGCATCTAAAATATATGTCAATTTAAAGCAAAAAACATGTGAGCGAGTTGGAATCAACTCAACTATCATTAGTCTTCCAGAGAAAGTAACGGAGAAGGAGTTACTAAATAAGGTTCAAGAGTTAAATAAAAGTAAAGCGATTCATGGGATACTCGTTCAGCTCCCACTTCCCCCTCATATTAAATTATTTAACGTTTTTTCTACCATTGATCCCAGAAAGGACGTGGATTGCTTCCATCCAGTTAATTTTGGGAAGTTATTGATCGGGAAAGAAGAATTAGTTCCTTGTACCCCCAAAGGAATCATTTCCCTATTAGAACATTATCAAATTCCTATTACCGGGCAAGATGTGGTTATTGTGAATCACAGTACTTTGCTTGGAAAACCATTGGCTCTTATGTTCTTGAACCGAGATGCCACGGTTTTTGTATCCCACGTTAAAACGAAGGATTTGAAAAGGGTCACCCAGCAAGGAGATATTGTAGTGGTTGGGGCGGGAGTCCCGAAATTGATTACCGAAGAGATGGTTAAAGAAAATTCTGTGATTATCGATGTGGGGATCAACAGGGTCGAAGGTAAAGTTGTGGGCGATGTCGATTTCGACAATGTGTGTGGCAAAGTCCGGGCAATTACCCCAGTGCCAGGTGGAGTCGGGCCAATGACGGTGGCATCTCTTCTTCAGAACACCATAATGACCTATAAAAACCTCTGTTCCTAATCATTTTTGATGCTTGTTCAAGTCTTCACCGACAAGATCAAATAATTTCGATCCCAATTGTCGAATATACTCATTTTTAACAAGTTTTTTTATCCAGTTGGCTGGAATACTTCCAATACCATTATAGGATCCGCTAATGGCACCCGTAATAGCCCCGCACGAATCCGTATCGCCTCCGCTCATCACCGATTCGATTACGCACTTCCGAAAATCAGTAGGTGATAAGAGGAAACAGTAGAGCGAGGAGAGGGTCGTCGACATGGCATAGCCCGAAATGAAGCCTTCGCGGGATTCCGCAGGATTGGGCCAGGGAGGTTCGACGCCCATTCCACCCAGTTCTATGAGCGCCTCCTTTGGGTCCATCTTCAAGAACTCCTTCAATTGGAGAATTTTTTCAGAGAAATCTATGTACTCGGGCTTATCGACGGCAATAGCGAGCTCATTTAAAAAATCATTGATATCTAACGTCTTGCACCGAAACAAATACGCAACGCTTCGAGCGACTACAATGGCAGAAGCAGTTGCCGCCCAGTGGTTATGCGTAATGAGGCTAGACATTCGAGCAGCTTCAATTAATTTTGGGATGTCATTATGATAGAACAGACCGATGGGCGCAACCCGCATGGCAGTTCCATTCCCGCCAGAGTCGGAGGCGGCAGTTTCCCAAGATTCGCCCCTCTTTAATTTTTGAATAGCGACGATACAGCCATAACCCGGACCAATCGGAGGCTCAGATAACCACTCGATAAATCGATCAATTAAATCATTCTGATCAAAGCCGTTCTTTCTGATGAGGGATTCAGCAACAGCAATCGTAAGCTGCGTATCATCTGTATATTGTCCTGCTTGATAGCCATAGCCCGAGAAAGAATCAGGCAGGAGGTCCGATATGCGCCCAACTTCTGATTCAATTTGGAGGCGTGACCAGCCTTCAAAGGGGCGCCCTAAGGCATCACCGATTCCAGTCCCTACTAAGGTGCCTTCAAATTTACTTCTTAAGGTAACCATATTTAATTAAAGTTGAATAAATTTATAAAAACGGATCGGAGAGGTATTATCATATCAGTATTGAGAGAAAGATAGATGGCATGTCAAGTTTGTGGGTCTGAGGAAGCCGGTGCAAGATGCATTGTGTGCGGGAAACAGTTATGCACATCATGTGTATCAAATTGCGGTTTAAAAGGGAAGGATATATGCGTCCAGAAGGCGGGGAATACTGTTTTATTCCGTTGCCCAGCAACCTACTGTGCGCAATGTGGGAAAGAAGCACTTATCTTTAAATGTAAAGACTGTGGAATTACCTTTTGTAAGTCAGCTCTTGATGTGTGGGCAAAGCCATGCCCAACTTGTAAAGACTATATTTGTGGATACTGTTATGAATCACACATTACTACTTGTAATTCATATTATGACAAAGAGGAAGCCTTGGACAAACTCTTCAAATTAGTTCAAGGCAAAAAAAAGCCAAAATCAATTTAACATTAAACCTCAAGGTGAGTTCCGTCCCTTCAACTAAAAAAACGCCAAAAAAGCAAGGGGCGCCTTCGGATACGCCCAGAGTTACGTCTCCTGAACAGGAATACGTGTTAACTCAAATCTGGCATTCGCTGGGCAAATCGGATTATACAGTTCAAGACATTCAAAAGGAACCCGGGAATAAGATGCGTGTGGTCCGGTCATTACTTCGGAAGGGGCTGATAGATATTGTTGGTCCGCAGGAAAAACTCAATCTCACAATTCCTGGCTTGCATGCATTAAAATATGAGAAATGGATGCATAGATATGCGTTAGAGGAACTGGAACGGAAATGGCAAGATATGATGAAATATCGGACTGAAGCAAAGGATGCAATTGCAGAGATGGAATCGATCTATCATTGGCAGTGGCAGTGCGCTCTCGAAAAGAACGATAAAGAGCTCGCCGAATTCTTTCATAAAAAATGGCTAGAAACTCAAGAAAAATTAGCGAAAATAAAACAGATTGCCACGGATAAAAAATATAAGGAAAGGTAAATCAATTTAATCGGCTATTTATTTCTTTGATTACCTCTAGATCGTAATAATCTTTAAAATAGGGATTATTCCAGCCGGAGACTAGGCGATTCTCCCATTTTTTTAAGCCGAGTTCTTTTAAAGTCATGCAGAGGGTCTCGTACTGTGGGGGCTTTTGATAAATTTCTTCTATTGCCTGTTGTTTATTGACTAATCCAGACCTGATTTGGTAACTCCACGTTTTTCTCTTAAATTTAAAACTGTTAATCGCATTAACTAGGCCTCCAATTTTACAGTCGGTTCCAATCAGTTCGCCGTTATACATGTGGCGCGCAGGTTTCCAACCATATTTGTTTAGTATCTCAATTTGTTCCTTTTTGGATGAAATCTCTAATCCCGTTAAACCAATTTCATAGAAATTAAATTTCCTAAACGCTTCAATTTCGGTGGAACTCAGCCCATAGCGTGCAATTAAAGCATTGGCAATTTCCATGAATTCAGTTTTCAACTGTTGGTAATCAGATTCCCTTGAAAAATGTTGGAGATAGGTTAAACAAGTGTTGATGGAATATTGATAGTCATTCCAGCGTTCCCGTAGAGCGGGAGTGGTATAAAGGAATGGATTGATTAGCGGTTGATCTCGTTTCTTCTCGAAGGCATGTGAGCCTTGGATTTCCCAGAGGTCCAAGCCTGTGATCACCGCTGTAATATCATAGTTAAGGAGAAAGCGGCTTAAAATAGGCAGATGCACTAATCCGCCACAGAGTTTGCATTGGATTCCTGCAGTAGATAAGGTGGAAAGCCCGAATTGGAACATATTATTCATAAGAGGTTTCGGAGTCTTAATAAAGATGTGATCGACTCCTAAATTATCAGTTAACTGGATAATTCCCTCTTTGATTCCATCGTAAAAGTTGCCCTTATCGGTAGTGAAGGCAAGCACATTCAAATGATATTTCTCCTTCGCCAGAATTAAGGCAACGGTACTATCTTTGCCGCCGCTTAAGGACATCAAGGCATCGTATTGGTGTTTTTCTTTTCTTACATTTTCAAAAATTTTCGGCAACTGCTCGTGGGCTGCCCGCCGGTATTTAGTGAATTCTTCTAAATTTTTATCCCATTCGATACATTGATTGCATAAGCCGTTCGGCGTTACTGAGATATGCTGCTTCATGGCATTGTCATAACATTCAACATTTAAACAGCGACTACACTCCTTTGACATGATTCGGCACCTTTTTCTCATTAATATGAGAATGAGTATAAAAACTCCACAAAAAATACTCTGAAAAAAAGGATAGGGACCGGTGTCGTTACAAATTAAATTTTTAATCGGGCAATCATTTCAAGCATTGCGTACGTGGCATCCTTTCCGCCAGTTTGTAGAAATTGTTCGATGGCGTTATCGTTGAGATTTCGAATATCGATCGCCATCCGGGCATCTTTGAGCGTGGATTTTCGGCGAATTTTATCGTATTGCTCTAAAAGGGTGAAATCCTCTTTCTCAAGTGCTTGTTTGGTAATCTCGCTGGCGTAATGACTTGAGATACATGCGGGAATGATTCCATGGTAGCCGGCGGCATCGCCTATCAAGGCAACATTATCTTTCACGGCGGTTCGCAACGATTCTCCAAATTTCGAGCAGTACATTCCACCTAGAAAGCGGATTTCTTCAGCATTTTTTAAGCGTTTCGATAAAACGGGGTGGTCTTCTTTAATTTTGAGATAATCTTTTTGAGTTCCAAATCCAATCAATGCCAAATTCTCCTCTAAAGGAGAGAGAAACGCCATCCCAAAGTGCTTATCGAAATCAAATCCGAAAAAGATTTCGATGACCCCTGGCTCGATATCGGAAATGTTGATAAATTCGATTTGCATGCCTGGAAAAAATTCCCGCGGTTTTTTCTCTAAATCAGCTATCCCGGATTTTCGCGCGACCCCCGATAAGTACGACCGCACCCCATCTGCCCCAATTATGATATCTGCGGTAATTTTTTCGGGTTCACCTTTTGTTTCAATACTGGCCCCTTTAATTATATTGTTCTCCTTGATTAGGTTCGTAACTTTGGAGGTAACTTTTATTTTCGCGCCCTTTTTTATCGCTTGTTTCGCTAATTCGCGGTCAAAGTTAACTCTGTCAACAAAATACCCCCCGAAACCAAAATCGTCGAATTCGCACACCTTTTTCCCTTGAGGGCTCCAGACGCGCCACCCCTTCACTTTTTGAATTACCAATCTGTTTGGTATGGTTTTAATCAATTCGTCCGTAAAGGGAGACCCAGAGATCCAGCCAGAGCAGTGTTGAGGAAGCCCAATGTTGTTGTGCTCTTCCAAGATCAGCACATTTAACTTTTCCTCAGCGAGAATTTTCGCTGCAGTACTTCCTGCGGGACCTGCTCCGACCACTATTACATCATAATCCACCATATCATCACTAAACCTTTGGATTTTTATAGTTCTTTCAATGGATCAAATAAATTTTTAATGAGAATAATAGTTGTAATTTTAAAAAAAGAATTGGTTTTTAAAAGGTCCGCTGAAAGAAAAATTTTAAATGATTGGAGTTTTTAAAATGAAGCATAAAGGGTACGGTATTATCGTTGTTTTCATGGTTCTTACATTTTTGATATCATCAATTTGCAATCCGGTCAGTTTTGGAAATGATCAGAATTTTAATGCACCATATCGAGCAGGAAGTGGCCCAACTATTGATGGGGTAATTAGTGCGTTAGATTGGATCGGAGGCACATCTTATGTAATCACTTTCGGTTTTAATGGAACTGAAAATCAGCAAATCCAAGTGTCCTTGTATCTTCTCCACAATGGGTCGGCGCTATTTATCGGACTTAATATAACCGAAGGTGATCTTCATATGAATCCAGCCGATGCGTTTTACATCTATTTTGATGAAAATCATAATGAGATTTTAAATGGAAACACGACGAAACCCAATGAGGAAGGGGCAAAACTTGCAAGAGATGGTAGTTTCACGGATCTTTGTTACAATGGGACTTGGGCAGATGAACTCTCGATTGAAAATCTCACGAAAGGACCAAGCAATGGTGCAACAAATGGTAATGGAGTTTGGGAATTTGTATTCATTTCATCTTATGATCCTATTAAGCACCGTACTAAATATTCCTCAGATTTCGATGTTAATTTACCATCCAATGTTCTGGATCATCCTGTGACAATCGGCTTTGATATTGAATATTATGATGCGAATTTGACTCAGACGGACTCGTTTGTCACCACCTTAAATGAAACCGAATATTTGAATCCTTCAGTTTGGGATCATTTAGTTGCGGGGGTTGTTCCCTATAACGAGCCTAATCTCCTGGCGATTTGGGGATTCATAATTTTAGTTATGATCCTCCCTGCTGCATTAGTGGGATATCTCCTAATTTGGATAATACGGCGAAAGACAGACTAAGGCCCGTAGTATGAGGGAATTCCTCAAAAAGATATTGATGTATGCGACGATAAACGTTTTGAAAACACTAAATATTGTCGCTTCATTCCCTTTCTTCTATAAAACCCATGGAAAAATCTTTTACACTGTTCCTGAGGTCTTCAGCCCCTACTTCTTTGTAATCTCCAGCACTTTTTTTGCTGAGCACTTGTTTATTCCGAAAGATGCTATCGTTCTCGATTTGGGAACAGGGTCTGGAATTTTAGCGGTCTTTG
>Ga0315277_10001469_pt1 | contig 34344 bp, 25 predicted proteins | sample YL17G05_15_MG_FD_203695 | JGI IMG/M metagenome (GOLD analysis project Ga0315277, IMG submission 203695) | Sediment microbial communities from Yellowstone Lake, YNP, Wyoming, USA - YL17G05_15 | ecosystem: Environmental > Aquatic > Freshwater > Lake > Sediment | place: USA: Wyoming | collected...
CTGGAGGTAGCCGCTGTGGTTGATCACTCTCACACCGTGGTCCACGAGATAGCGAATGGCCTCAGCAGCTGATGTCGCTTGGTAGGTGGTCCAGGCCTCGCCGAATGCCTGCAACTCCTTGCCGTGGGCCGCCATTACGCTCTGGAAGTCGGCCAACTTGGCATCGGGATGGGCCTTCATGAATTCCTCCTGGAGCTTGATGAGCTTGTGCTCGATCATCCCCAGTGACGCGGTGAGGATCCTGCATCCGGGAGCAAGCCCTGTCATGCCAACCCCTTCTTCCCCCTTGGCGGCGATGATGCTGGCAACCAGGGTGCCGTGGCCCACGCTCTCGGCGATCTCAGTGTGATAGCCCCCTGGCGCGTAGTAGCCAGGAATCAACTGCCCGACCAGATCCGGGTGGAAGTAGTCGAAGCCGCTGTCAATGACTCCGACCAGAACATCCGGGCTGCCCTTGGTGAGCTGCCAGGCCTCGAACACATGCAGCTTCTCGAACAGGGGTCGCTGCTTCGCGGCAAGCGACTCGTCGGGCGGAACCTGCGTTGGTTTCCCGCTGTCCGCAGCGGCCGGCACCAGAGCCATCATCACAAGCATGGCCGCCCACCACAACGCTCTCCGCAGGGTGATCCCGACCGCGATGCCGCGCGCCGGGCCGCCCGCCTCCTTGCTCTTCCTGTTGCCCATCAGCCTTGCCCCTTTCTGACGCTCTTCCTGGACGCTAGTTCGTTGTCCATACTAGTTTGTACCACAAACCAGAAGGCCTGTCAAGAGGCTTTGGACGCTTTCTTGTGTTTTCTGGCGGAACCCCAGAGGGGCGGCCCAGACGCCCACTAGCGCCGCTTCAGCGCCTCCCTCAGCGTCATCCACACTAATCTGGGCAGCGCCCACAGCCGCGGCAGGCGTTTCGGCTCCCGGAGCGCGCGGTAGAGCCACTCCATGCCGGCGCGCTGCATCCATGCTGGGGCGCGCTTCACGCGTCCCGCGAGCACATCGAAGCTGCCGCCTACCCCGATCGCCACCGGCACGCCGAGGTCGGCCTGGTGCCGTCTGATCCAGATCTCCTGCCTGGGCGCGCCGAAGGCGACGAAGAGGATGTCCGGTTTGGCCTCGGCGATGGCGCGGACGACCGATGGCTCCTCCTCCGACGTGAAGTAGCCGTGATGGATCCCGACAACGCGAAGGCCCGGATACCGTGACTGCAACACGCGCGCGGCCTCCTCCCCCACTCCCGGCCGCGCACCGAGCAGGTAGAGCGAGTACCCGCGCTCTGCGGCACGGGCGCAGAGCTTCTCCATCATGTCCACGCCCGACACCCGCTCCTGCATGGGAAGGCCCAGCACACGCGCCATCCACACCACGCCGCGCCCGTCGGCGGTCACCATATCTGCCGCCCGCAGCACCTCCTGGAACTCCGGGTCGTCGCGGGCGCGCACGATCCCGGTGCTGTCGGAGGTGACGATCATGTGCGGCGACCGCTCCTGGATGAACTCATCAACCCGAGCGAGCGCCTGCTCCATGCCAATGCGGGCCAGAGGGACGCCGAACATGTCAACCTGTCGCTCTGGAGTCTCCTTCGGCTCGGCCGCGATACGGGCAACGAGGAAGAAGAAGACGAAGCCGGCGGCCAGCGCTCCCGCCAGGATCGCCAGCTTTACCAGGAAGGTGATCCGGACCAACACCACGAGCACGAGCGCGACAGCGCAGAGGTACGCCGTGGCGGCCTGGAACAGAAGCACCGTCCGCCGCGGGCTGAGGCCGGTCCGCACCAGCGCATCATGGAGCAGCTCCCGCCGCTGGCCGAAGGCGAACCGCGACCGGCCAGGCCCGGCCCCGTAGACGATGGCGTAGGTGGTTTCCCCGACGGGGACGGCCAGGGCAAGCAGGGGGACGGCGAGCACCAGAAAGGCGGCGTTCTTTAGCATTCCCACAACCGTCATCGCGGCCAGCGCGAATCCCATGGCCCAGTGAGCGGATGAGCCGAGTGCCGGATAGCTTCTGCGCATGGCGCCTCCCGAACCCGCGGCAAGCGCCAGGCCGGCCACCGCCGCCGCGGGCGCGGCCCGCGAAGGCCCGGCCGCGAACGCGGCGAGCGCCAGCGTGGTGGACACGATCACCAGCAGGCCCGGGGTCAGCTTCGGCAGCCTCCGGCAAAGCACTACCGCGTAACACACACCCAGCAGCCAGATGATGGTGACGAGCGTGGACCATCTGCCCAGCCCGATCATGTGGGCGATGAAGGGCAGCTTGATCTCATCCAGAGAAATCCCCAGCTTGACCCCTAGCCAGGCGATAGCAATGCCCAACACCATCTGTGCCGCATGGGGGAGTGCGAGGACATCATTGGCCATCCCCGCCAGACCGCCGAGAACGGCGAGGACGGCGATGGCGCGAAGCGCGGGCACATCGCCCCCGAACAAGAGCAGAGGCGCTGCCACCGCGACGGTAATGCCGATCCCGGATAGCGCCCACTGCCGGCGCGGTCGGATTCCCACCGGGATCTCCTCCCGCGCCAGCCGCCTCATGCGCGGCCCGATCAGGTTGGGTGTCACGAAGGAGATGAGGAAGGAAAGCGCCACCATCAAGGTGGCGGCGACCGGCCGCAGGTGGCTTTCCCATCCACCCAACTCAAGCATCCCGCTCGCCTCTTTCGGTGTAGGGGAGGGGCTAAGTGCCGCTCTGGTAGTCGGCCAGGTACTTCTGCTGCTCAGGGGTGAGGGCATCTATGGAGATGTGCATGCTCTCCAGCTTCAGGCGCGCCACCTCTTCGTCAATCTCGCTCGGCACCGGGTAGACGCGGTTTCCCAAACCCGCTCCGTGCCTGACCAGATAGGCCGCGCAGAGCGCCTGGTTGGCGAAGCTCATATCCATCACCGCGGCCGGATGTCCCTCCGCGGCGGCCAGGTTTACCAAGCGACCTTCTCCCAGCAGATAGAGGCGGCGCCCGTCTGCCAAGGTGAACTCATCCACATGCGGCCGCACCCGCCGCTCCGACTTTGCCATCCTCCGGAGAGCCGGGATGTCAATCTCGATGTCAAAGTGACCTGAGTTGCACAGGATGGCGCCGTCCTTCATTGCCGCGAAGTGCTCCTCGCGCAGTATGTGGCAGCACCCGGTGACGGTCACGAACACTTCGCCCCAGCTCGCCGCCTCCCCCACGGGCATCACCAGGTTGCCGTCCATCGCCGCCTCCAGGGCGCGCAGGGGATCGGTCTCGCACACCGCCGCGATCGCTCCCATCCCCTTCGCTCGCATCGCCACGCCCCGGCCGCACCAGCCATATCCACAGACCACGAACCTGCGTCCGGCGAGCAGCACGTTAGTGGCGCGGAGGATTCCGTCAATGGTGCTCTGCCCGGTGCCGTAGCGGTTGTCGAAGAAGTGCTTGGTGTTGGCGTCGTTCACCGCAATCACCGGATAGCCCAAAGCCCCGCCGCCCTCCATCGCCCGCAGCCGGATGACCCCGGTGGTGGTCTCCTCGGAGCCGCCCAGCATCTCCGGCAGCACCTGCGGATGCTTCTCATGAAGAGTGCACACCAAGTCACAGCCGTCGTCCATGGTGATCTGAGGCCGCGTGGAGATCACGGCCTCGATGTGCTGGTAGTAGGTGGCGTTGTCCTCCCCGCGCACCGCGAACGTAGGAATGCCCAGGTTCACCGCCAACCATGCGGCCGCGTCGTCTTGGGTGCTCAAGGGATTAGAGGCGCAGAGCGCCACCTCCGCCCCGCCGGCCTTGAGGACATTCATGAGGTTCGCCGTCTCCGTGGTGACGTGCAGGCACGCGCCCAAGCGGACGCCGGCGAGAGGCTTCTCCCTCCCGAACCGCTCCTTGAGGATGCCCAACACAGGCATGTGCTGGGCGGCGTACTCGATCCTCAGTCCACCCGCCTCCGCCAGGGACACATCCTTCACATCATAACTCATACCACCTTCTCCTCTGCGCCTATCCCGGGCCGCGGTGAGACGGATTCCCGCACCACGCGGCCCACCCTGTCCAACTCGTCGTTTGCAAGTTCCGGGTAGATCGGTATGGAAAGCACCTCTTCGGCCAGGCGCTCAGCAACCGGGAAATCCCCTTTCTGATAACCCAGGAAGCGATACGCTTCCTGCAAGTGTAGGGGAAGGGGGTAGTAAACCTCCGCGCCGATGCCGTTCCGTCTGAGGCGTTCGTACAGGTCATCCCTGCATGAGGATCGCACCGTATACAGGCAATAGACATGCGAGCCGTTGACGCTTCGCGCGGGAAGCGCGAGACCGCAATCGGCCAGCAGGCTGCGATACCGGTCGGCGTGCTGGATGCGAAGCTGATTCCAGGAGTCCAGGTGAGGGAGCTTGACGCGCAAGATAGCGGCCTGCATCTCATCCAACCGGCTGTTGAAGCCAACCGTGGGATGGAAGTACTTCCTTCCTCCGAGCACGGAGGCATCGGCCTGTTGCCGCAGCAAGAGCACGCGCTCCGCCACTGCATCGTCATCGGTGATGACCATCCCGGCGTCGCCGCAGGCGGCCAGGTTCTTGGTGGGGTAGAAGCTGAAACAGCCGGTGGCGCCGATTGCCCCCAGAGCTCTCCCGCCATATCGAGCGCCCGCCGCCTGCGCTACGTCCTCCACCACCCGAACCCCCCGCGCGCGGGCGAGCGCCATTATCTCATCCATAGGCGCGGCCTCGCCGTAGAGATGCACAGGGATGAGCGCCCGAGTCTTGGGCGTCAGGCGGCGCTCGGTGTCCTTCGGGTCCATGTTGAACCCGTCGGGCAAGGAGTCCACGAACACCGGCCGCGCTCCCAGGTGGCAGACCGCGGCGGCGGTGGCGGCATAGGTGAAGGTCGGCACCAGAACGTCATCCCCGCGGCCGATCCCCAGCGCGGTGAGGGAGAGCATCAGGGCGTCGGTGCCGGAGGCCACGCCGATGGCGTGCTTCACCCCGAAGTAGTGGGCCGCCTCCTCTTGGAAGGCGTGGACATTGCGGCCCATCACAAACCGGCCGCTCTCGAACACGCGGCGGAGTCCGCGTACCAGCTCCGCCTCCAGCGCCCGATGCTGGGCGCGGAGGTCAATGAGGGGAATGGTTACTGGTGCTGCCTTGCCTGGCTGTGGATCCTGGTGCATTGCGCGCCCTGCCTCCTCGCGTGCAGCGGAGCGCAGCTCCGCTGCCTGCTTGACTGTATCTTGGCGCGACATCACCCCTTCCTCGTCCTCTCTGCCAGCAGACCTCTAGGTGGCGCCACCGGCGCCACCGGCCGAGGTCCGTGCGCCAGAGGCGCACGTGAGATTCTGTTCCCCGGCTGTGCCTGGAACAGCCGGTGGTCGGACTCGAACCGACGGCCGGCGGTTTACGAAACCGCTGCTCTGCCGCTGAGCTACACCGGCGTGTCTGTGACAATATCACAGCCCGCAGAAGGGTGTCAACGCGGCTGCGGCAGGAGGGAGAAGAGGTATGGAGTGTCGTATCTGTACCCCGGTGGGAGCAAACGGGACGGTTCCGCATGTCCGAAGAGCGACCCAGACTGAGGCCCCTGGAGATGATTCCGGTGCAAGCGCGCGGCCAGCCACGGCGGAGCGCAGCTCCGCTGCCTCCTAACGCCTTCCTGCTGCGCGATCCGCGGCGACTGTCGCAGGCTGAGATGATTGTTCCGAGCGACATCGCTTACCTGATCAGCAAGTTCGATGGACAGCACACCATCCGCGAAGCGCAAGTCGAGTACGTCCGTCAGTTCGGCACGCTGCTCACCACGGATAGAATCGGTGAGATCCTTCGCCAGCTTGAGGACGCTCACTTCTTAGACACGGAAGGGTTCAGAAGGTTCGAGGCGGAGCTGGCGGAGGCGTTCCGCGCCCTGGCCACCCGGCCTGCCGCCCACGCCGCCCGCCTGCCCGGTCAGGGCTCCTATCCGGAAGGCGCAGGCGAGTTCACCCGCACCTGGCAGGAGAGGCTGGAAGCGGTCGTTGTGCCAGGAGATTTCTCACCTGATGACTGTCGTCCGGCCTTGATCGCGCCCCACTACGATCTGAACGGCGCCGCCGACTGCTACGCGGCGGCGTATGGTCTGCTGGCCCGCGCCCAGCCGCCCGATGTGGTCATCATCCTGGGCATTGCTCACAGCGGAGGCGAAAGCCCATTTGCGCTCACCAGGAAACCGTTCGAGACGCCCTTCGGCGCGCTGGAGGTGGACAAAGACATCGTCGCCGCGCTCGAGCGAGCCGTCCCCCTCGACATCTACGCAGATGAACTGCTGCACCGGGACGAGCACTCGGTCGAGTTCCAGGCCGTGCTGCTGCACTTCCTCTATCGCGAACAGTCGGAGCCACCCAAGATCGTGCCCATCCTCTGCGGTGCATATCACCGCCAAGACGGGGAGATGACACACCCGGCCGCGGCGGGACCCGCGAAAGCGTTTCTGGAGGCACTCCGAGACATCGTTGCCGCTGACTCGCGCCGCATCGCGGTTATCGCCTCCGCCGATCTTTCCCACGTGGGCGCCCGCTTCGGGCAGCCGCCGGTGAACCAGGCGCTGCTGGAGCTCTCTCGCCGCCACGATACGGCCCTGCTGGAGAAGGCTCAGGCAGGGGACGCGGATGGTCTGTACGCGGTGCTGGCCGAGGTCGGGGACAGATACAACGTCTGCGGCTTCCCGGCGATCTACGCGCTACTGCGCGTGCTGCAAGTGACGGAAGGCGCCATTCTCAGCTACCGGCAGGCTGTGGATACGCAGACGCAGTCAAGCGTCAGCTTTGCCGCGGTGGCGCTACGGTGAGCCCCGTTACCTCGACCACCCTGCGCCATGGATGTAGATGTGGATGCCTTCGGTCATCTCCGCAAGGTGCTTCTCTGCTTGCGCCGCAGCCACGGTGCCTGGATACTCCCGCAGGATCGCCCGACACTCATCCTCCGCTGCCTGGCGGTGTTGAGCGGCCTTCTTCGCATCCCTGAACTCGCTCTGCGGGAAGCTGTAGATCTCGTGGAGAGCGCGATCCAGGCAAACGATCTGGAGGTGGGCTTCTGGTAGGAGTTCGCTCTTGGGGTACTTGACCATGAACTCGCGCCATACCCCCAGCTCCTTGAGCGGTTGCGTTGGCCAACCCTCCCAGCCACCAAGGTGTTCTCCCCGCCTCAGCAGCGCGAAGGCCGCGTTGTCCGCCCATGCGCTGCGGGGGAAGCGGTTCACCAGAGTGCGGTACACCTCGCCATCGTAGTAGCAGTTACCACCGAGATGGCTCCACGACAGCTTGAGCCCGCGTGCGGCGTACCTGGAAAGCACCTTGTCCTCCAGTGGCCGCAAAACGGTCTCGTCGAGCACTTTCGGACTGCCAGGCGATGCCTTGAGCGCCTCTACTGCCTGGTTGAGCTCCCTGCTGGCCTGAATCGCCAGCCGATCCGCCACCTGGCCGTATCGGTAGAAGGCGAGAGGGGCGTACTTCGAGTCTGGGAAGCGCTCCCTTAGGCAGTCGTACAGCCAGAGAGCGGCCAGGTCGTTCGGCCGGTCGGGGGCCAGCCCCGGCTGTTCGTAGCCCCAGGCAGCCGCCAGCAGTTTGGCGGCGGCCGCTGGGTCTGATAGCATGACGACAGCGGCCCTGGGGATCAACCCCCTGACGCTGTGGACGAACACGAGGAACGAGTCGTTCTCCTCGACTTCTTCCAGAATCTCGACGGCCTCTCCCGCCAGAGCCATTTCCGCCGGGCCTGACGCGGCGACGTGTGGGGGAACCGCGACTCCATCCCACACGACAATAGCCAGCTTGGGTTGGCCCGCCAGCGGGGCTTCCCCTCCGGCACACGCTGGCACAGACGCAACGCCCATGGCGATCACCGTCGCAACGAGTAGCGCTTGGCGCCAGCATCGCGTCGTTGGCATGTGCCTCGCCCCTATCCCTCTGATACGCAAGCTCTAAGACACTCAAGCCAGAGAAACGTTGCAGCCTATGGCTACTGGTTCCTCTCCCACCCCTGGCCGGGCAGGCTTTGGCGCACGGACCTCGTCAGGCGCGCTGGGCACAGACCTCTGGGAAGGGGTGGGAACAACAAGAGCAAGGCTGGCGGAGACAATTGGGAGGCGCTAGGGCACGTCCTGCGCCTCGGCCGCTGCAGCCTGCCCGGCCTGCTCAACGGCCGGCAGGGGGGCCAAGGGATCCTCGGGGTCCTGAGCAGGCGACGCCGAGTCAGGCGCTTCGCTCGGGCTGAAGTCCGCAGGCGTGCGAGGGAGCGTGAACTTGAAAATCGCCCCCTGCCCCTTCCGGGACTCCACCCAGATGCGACCCCCGTGACGCAGCACCCACCGCTTCACCGTGGTCAACCCCACCCCGGATCCTTCGGCGCCGGTGCCCGGAAGGCGGCGGAAGAGCTTGAATATCTCCTCCTGGTGCTCGGGGGCGATGCCGATGCCGTTGTCCGTCACCGAGAACTCGTGCTCGCTCTCTCTCGGCCGGTAGCGGATGATCACCACCGGGTTGGCCTGGTCTCCCAGGTACTTGATGGCATTGCTGATGAGGTTGGCGAAGATCTGATGGAGCGCCATATCGTCGGCCAGGACAATGGGGAATGCCCGGCTGAGCACCATGCTGACACCGCTCTCGGAGATCAGCCCCTGCATGTCTTGTAGAACATCGTCGACGACCTCCCGGACGTCCGAGGGGATCTTGTACAGGGGCTGAGCCTGGACACGCGAGAGCTCGAGGACAGTGTTGGTCAGGTCCCGAAGGCTGGTTACGCTCCTGCGGATGCTCGCGAGGTGCTGCCGGCCGTGCACATCGAGAAGATGGCCGTACTTGCGGTCCAGGGAGCCAGCGAACCCTTCTATGGTGATCAAGGGCGCGCGGAGGTCGTGAGACGCCACATTCAGGAAGTCCTGCATCTCCTGGTTCACGGCTTCGAGTTGGCGGAGGCGAAGCTCCAGCTCCTGGCGCATCGCCTGCCCGCCTTGGGGCTGCCCGCCCAGGGATTCCATGCCCGCCGGCTCGCCGCCAGCCGTCTCGGCCCCGGCCGCCCTTGCCCCGCAAGACTCCCGAACCACCAGCTTCACCGACAGGTCCATCTGCCAGCCGCTGTCCGGCACCTGTCCCACCACCGCACATGCCGCCAGATAGCAGGCGTACCCAGCAATCTCCGCCACCGGCTGGCGGACCGAGGTGAGCGATGGAATCACATACCTGGCATCCCCAATGTCATCGAATCCTACCACCGCCACATCCTGCGGCACCCGCAGGCCCAGGCTCCAGCACGCATCCACCACGCCTACCGCCAGGGCGTCGTTCGCGCATACGACAGCACTCGGGCGTTCTTCCTGGCGGAGCAGACGGATGGCGCCGGCAGTGGTCTCGGAGGACATATCGTCCGGCACTCTTTTCACCAGGGCCGGGTCCAGGGGGAGGCCCAGGCCCTCCATTGTTCTCAGAAACGCCCTCTCCCGCTCTTCGTGGTCGGCGTGGCCCTTGTCGGAACCCAGAAAGGCAAACCGATGATGGCCCAGGTTGGCGAGATGCTTCACCACTTGCTCCACGCCACCCGCATTGTCACATGCGGCCCACGGCAACGCGGGATCATCGCTCCGGGCAAAGGCCAGGGCGTGCGTCTGTCCTCGCTCCGCCAGGAGCGACAACAGCTTCGCGTTTCTCTCCAAGACCACCACCGCGTCCACCTGGTCAGGGCCTACGCCATCAACGAACTGCTCCATGGACTCTCCGACTGATCGGCCGTGCCAGACCACCCCGAAGGCGAGCGCGTCGGATGCCCCCAGCAGTCCCTCCGCGGCGAGGCGACTCCAGATGTCCATGCCCTCAGTAGCTGCCCACGCGCCAAGGTAGCGGGGGGTCTTCCAGGCGGCCGCAGGATTGCCGCGGACCACCGCGATCCGGTTGGTGCGGCGGCCCTTGCCATACCCGACCGGCAGTGGGTGCGTCATGGTCTCCGTGCCCACAGACACTTGTCTAAGCCTCTGCCCTTGCTCCCGCCACCTAGGAGCCAGCCCTGGGCGGGGAGCCGTAGCTGCGCTCCGCTGTGAATAGCCGTGTGGAGGCCGGAGAGACGCGGCGCATCATCAGCCGCGCCTCTGCAGATTCTCTCTATTCATGGTACCGGCGCAGTTGTCCACACAGGCGATCTACGTGTCCTTGCGTGCCGTCTCGTGTATCACCGTAGTTGGCGTGATACACGAGACGCTTTAGTTATTCCACACCAGCGGGGGGGGCTTCGGGCGGTCACCACCACAAAGCCCGCCGGCCCGCCCACGCGGTGGCGGCGGACGCCGGCGTCGTAGACGCCACCCATCTCCACCGGTCCCTTGTGAAGCACTAGGGGCGCACTCCCGCCGGCTACCGCAGGCGGTTCGGACGCCATTGACAGCGACAGGCTCTTTCTGTACAGTTGTGTGAGGAACAACCTGGCCGGAGGTGCAGGCTCGGCTCAAGTGGGGTCCCCCATTTGAGCCTTACTGTTGCCCCCGATCATGCCCGCCTGAGGCGGGCGGCGACTGGAGGCCTCAAGTGCCGTCAACCGTTGTCGTGGGAACCCAGTGGGGAGACGAAGGCAAGGGTCGCGTGGTTGATCTCCTCGCTGAGGAGATGGACATGGTGGTCCGCTTTCAGGGCGGGAGCAACGCGGGTCATACCGTGTGGGTCGGCGATCAGCGCTTCGCCTTCCACCACATCCCCACCGGCGTCCTACGCGGCAAGACCTCCATCCTCGGCGCGGGCATGGTGCTCGACCTCGCTGTGCTTCTGGACGAGGAGACGAAGCTGTCGGATGCAGGAGTGCAGGTGCACAGCAGCCTCCACATCAGCGAGAATGCCCACCTCATCCTTCCCTACCACAAGACGCTCGAAGAGGCCGAGGAGAAGCGGCTTGGGGACAAGGCGATAGGCACCACGCTCAGAGGCATCGGCCCCGCCTACGAGGACAAGACGGCTCGCCGAGGTGTTCGCGTCGGGGATCTGCGCGATCCTGACTGGTTGGCAGACAAGCTATCGGACGTGGTGAACTACAAGAACCTGATCCTGGAGCGGGTCTACCACGCGCCGCCGGTGGATGCGGTGAAGCTCTTCGACGACCTGCGCGCGCTGTACGACCACTACGCCGACGTTATCTGCGACACCGGGAGGCTCGTAGCAGAGGCGTTCGACCAGGGGAAGAGAGTCCTGTTCGAGGGCGCACAGGGACCGATGCTCGACATCGACTGGGGTACCTATCCCTATGTGACCAGTTGCAGCCTGATCTCGGCAGCGGCGTGCGCAGGGGCCGGGGTCGGGCCCAAGCACATCGGCCGGGTCATCGGAGTCGCGAAGGCGTACACGACGCGCGTGGGATATGGGCCCTTCCCGACCGAGGTGGAGGAGCGCCTGGCAAAGACGATGCGCGAGCAGGGCGGGGAGTTCGGCACCACCACCGGCCGCGCCCGGCGCATCGGCTGGTTCGACGCGGTAGTGGTGAAAAAGGCCGTGCGGCTGAGTGGCTTGGACGCGCTCGCCATCACCCACCTCGATGTGCTGGGGCAGTTCGCAGAGATCCCGGTGTGCACCAGCTACCTGTGCGATGAAGAGCAGATCACTGAGTTCCCGAACGATCTGCGGAGGCTGGCGAAGTGCACTCCCAGGTACACAAGCCTGTCCGGCTGGAACACCGACATCTCCAGCGCGCGGCGGTTCTCCGACCTTCCCGACAACGCCCAGCGCTATGTGAGAGCCATCGAAGAGATGGTGGGCGTGCCGGTTTCGCACGTGCTGGTGGGGCGACAGCGTGACCAGTCCATCATCCTCTAGGATGGCGACCGCTCCCGCCGCGGCGCGGATTCCACTCATCCTGCGCCGCCTGGGTCGCGTCACGCGAAGGCCTGTCCACGCCCGCCGCACCGATCCGCTGGACAGCCTGATCGCCACCGTGCTCTCTCAGAACACCACCGATGTCAACTCCGGCCCGGCCTTCGACCGGCTGAAGGGGCGGTTTCCGAATTGGGAGGCAGTGGCGAGGGCAAGGCCCTCGCAGATCGCCGCGCCCATCCGCTCCGGCGGCCTCGCCGACATCAAGGCGGCGCGCATCAAGCGTATCCTGCAGCAGATCGCGCGCGACCGCGGCCGGCTAGACCTATGGTTCCTTGACAAGCTAACGCTGGCTCAGGCACGCGATTACCTGACCAGCCTCTCTGGGGTAGGGCCCAAGACGGCCGCTTGCGTGTTGCTGTTCGCGCTGGGCAGGCCCGCCTTCCCGGTGGACACGCACGTGCTGCGAGTGTCGAAGCGGCTGGGGCTGATTCCCCAGAGCACGACCATGGAGCGCGCGCACGACATCTACGCCGAACTCCTCCAGCCCAAGCAGATGCTGCCGCTCCACCTGGGGCTAGTGAGGCACGGACGAGAGGTGTGCAAGGCGCAGGGCCCGCGGTGCTACGCGTGTTCGCTGGCCGAGCTGTGCCCGCGCATCGGTGTTGCCGATGGCAAGGCCTCAACGAGGAAGCGAAGATGACGCCGGAGCGGGCGAGGGAGATTCTGGCGCGAGCGCGCGGTCGCCGCGTGCTGCTGGTCGGCGACCTGATGATGGATGAGTGGGTGTTCGGGAGCGTGAAGCGCATCTCGCCCGAGGCGCCGATTCCGGTCGTCACCGTGCCGTTGACCGCGGAGGCGCGCGCCAACAAGCCCGGCGGGGCAGGAAATGCCGCCGCCGTTCTGCTCGGACTGGGAGCCGCGGTCCGTGTGGTCGGTGTGGTGGGAGACGATGACCTCGGCCTCAGGCTGCTCGACGATCTCACCGGGCGCGGCGCGGATGTGAGCGGTGTGGTGAAGGACCCATCACGCCCTACCACTCACAAGATGCGCGTGGTCGCCTCGCGCCAGCAACTCCTGCGGATTGACACGGAGAGCGCCGATCCCCTCGACCGGGCCATCGCGGCGAAGGTGCGTGATCATCTGGAACAGGGCGTCAAACAGGCCGGGGTGGTGCTGGCCGCCGACTATGCCAAGGGATTGCTCACTGCAGAATCGCTGCCACCAGAGGTGATGCAGACCGCGCGCGACGCGGGCGTTCCCTTCTGCGCGGATCCCAAGCCTGCCAATACTGACCTCTTCCGCGGCGCCACTCTGGTAAGCCCCAACGAGGCGGAGGCGCTGGCAGCGGTGGGGGCCGACAATGCGAGAGCGGCCATCGCGCACACGGCGGAACTCCCCGAAGCTGTTTGCAGCGCCGGCCAGGAGCTTCGGGAGCGCCTGGACGCCGAGGCCGTGTTCATCACCCGCGGCGACCAGGGGATCGCCGTCTTCACCGCCGATCAGGTGGCGAATGTCCCAGCGATCCACGCGCCGGGCGACCTCGGAGACCCGACGGGCTGTGGCGACGCGGTCAGCGCGGTCTCCGCGCTGGTGCTGGCGGTGGTTGGCGCCCAGAGTGACGATTGCTTCCTGGAGGCGGCGGAGCTGGCGAATGCCGCCGGCGCGGTGGTCTCCCGCTTCGTCGGCGTGCACAGCCCCAGCGCCGAGGAGATCGTGCGACTGCTCTCGGGGCCGGCCTAGCAACGCGGGGCGCCGCTGTGTGAGGGGTTGATGGCATGGCCATCGTAGGGCGGGCTTCCAGCCCGCCAGTGGAGCAGGCTTCCAGCCTGTCCAAACCGGCAGACCAGAGGTCTGCCCTACCTACCCGCGGTTCTTCCTCACCGCTATCACGCTATCCGCCACCATCATCAACGAAAGCAGCACCAGCGCCCACGCGATAACAACCAGCACGACCTGCTTCTCGCGCAGCAGCGCCTCTGCCTGAAACACCAGCGCGCCCACAGTCGTCACCAGCATGAAGATGGCCGGCACGAGCGTATACAGCGTTGGCTTGTGCAGACGCTGCAGCACCACCGTCACCACCAGCAGGGCGAGCGCGCCGATGAGCTGGTTGGCGCTGCCGAACACCCGCCAGACGGTGTTGAGTGGGAAGAGGGCCAGGTAGAAGGCACACTCCACCACGATCAGCGTCGAAATCCAGCGGCTACGCAGCGGCTTGATCCCCAAGCCTTCGCCGAATAGCTCTTCGCTCACGTACCTTGTGATCCTGGTGGCGGTGTCGAGGGTGGTGAGCACGAAGGCGTTGAGGACGGTGAGTGCGATCAGCCCTCCCACCGAGCCGAGCAGAGGAGCCGTCAGGTGTGAGTACCCGGTTGCATAGGTGACAAGCGGGCCCTGTTTCCTGAGCATCACCGCGTAGGTGTCGTCGCCCGCGCCCCACCGAAGCCCGGCCACCACCGCCATGATCGTCAGCACTCCCACCGCTCCCTCCACGATCATGGCGCCGAACCCGATCCGGGGAGCATCCGCCTCGTTCGCCAACTGCTTCGAGGTGGTCCCGCTGGCGACCAAGCTGTGGAAGCCGGAGATGGCGCCGCAGGCGATGGTCACGAACAGCATCGGCCACAGCATCCCTAGCGAACCCGAGAACGCGACGAAGGGCGGCGCTTGCACCTTTGGATGCGTCAGCGCCAGCCCCACGTAGCCCGCTCCCATGCCGAATATCAGCAGGAATGTGGAGAGGTAGTCGCGCGGCTGCAGGAGGATGTTCACAGGCAGAATCGACGCGCAGTAGCAGTACGCCCCCAGCACCAGCATCCAGATCACGTGGTTCTGCCCCGGCTCCCAGGGAAGCGCCACAGGCCGGTAGTATCCGACCACCATCAGCATCGTCAGGATCGCCAGCCCTATCACCGTGGCGATCCACGGCCGCATCTCCCACCGGTACATCATCACCCCCGCCAGCAGCGCCGCCGGGATCAGCCCGAAGGTCGGAATCACCATCTGCGGCTTCATCACGAACGTCTGCGCGGCAAGCTGCAGGAACACCGCCACCACCAGCACCAGCGCAACCCACAGGAACGCCCCAAAGATCAGCCGCACACGATGCCCCAGATGAGTCTCTGCGATGTCGGCGATAGACTTGCCCTCCGCCCGCAGCGAGGCCATCAGGGCGGAGAAGTCGTGCACCGCGCCCAGGAAGATGGCGCCGATCACCACCCACAGCAGCGCTGGCAGCCACCCCCACACCGCACAGGCGAGAACCGGCCCCACGATTGGCCCAGCGCCGGCAATGCTGGCGAAGTGGTGCCCGAAGAGCACCACCCAATGCCTGGCGGGTATATAGTCAACGCCATCCCTCCGTCTCACCGCCGGCGTCTTGCGCTCGGGATCTACGTTCCAGAGACGAGCGAAGAAGCCCCCGTAGAACCGATAGCCCAGGTACAACGCAGTGCAGGCCGCCGCAGCCAGGGCGAGGGAGTTCATCGCCCGCCTATGCCCCTTTGCTTACCTTGCTGGCCATTGCCTGGTATCCGAGGTGCATCATCAGGTGGTCCACCAGCACCAGCGCCATGAACGCCTCCGCCACCGGCCACACCCGCGGCACGATGGTGGGGTCCCGTCTGGTCACCGCGCTCAGCACCTTGTTCTCCAGCGACACCTTGTCAATGGTGTGCTGTTCCATGGCGATGGTGGGCGTCGGCTTGATAATCAAGCGAGCGATTATCGGCTGCCCTGTGGTGAGGCCGCCGGTAATCCCACCCGCGTTGTTGGAGCGGAACCTGACTTCGCCGTCTTCGACCGACATCTGGTCGTTGAACCGCGACCCGCTGCTGTCCTTGGCGGCGATGCCGCCGCCGATCTCCACCGCCTTCACCGTCCCGATGCTCATCATCCGGCCCAGCTCGCCGTCGAGCTTCTTGAACACCGGCTCCCCCAGGCCCGCGGGCACGCCGGTGGCGATCACCTCCACCACTCCGCCGCTGGAATCGCCGGCCTCCATGATCTGGGTGATCCTCTGGTACATGGCATCGGCGGCGTCGAGATCGGGACAGTTGAGCTTGGGGTGGACGCCGTAGTCCTTGCGCACCGCCTCCTCGTCTATCGGCGGCCACTTCAGACCCGGCACTTGCCGCTCGAACTCGGCCAGCAGCGCCATCTTCTCGAGAAACCGCATCTCCGGCCGCATCCGCCCCGAGGCGTAGATCGCCTGATACACCGGGTCGTGCTTGCGCCGCACCTCCTTGTAGGCCGCCGTCTTCTGCGCGATGACATCGAACGGCAAGTCCGGACAGCGGATGCCGGCCGCCTCCTTCACATATCCCACCACCTCGATGCCGTGATCCCTCAGGATTCGCTTCGCCACCACCCCGGCGGCGACGATGGTGGAGGTGTAGCGCCCGGAGAAGATGCCCGCGCCGATGGCGTCATCCCAGCCACCATACTTCTGGTAGGAGGCATAGGAAGCGTGCCCTGGCCTAGGAGTGCGATTGGTCACCTGGTATTGCTCGATGTGCTCGAAGTGGCGATCCAGGTTGGGGAGCAAGATCACCAGGGGAGTGCCGTTGGTGTAGCCCGCGTTCTTGAACCCCGGCATGGTGTCCGCCGCGTTCACGCCGCTGTAGATGACCGGGATGTCCGGTTCCCGCCGGGGCGACGTCAGCTCCCCCTGGCCCGGCTTACGGGTCAGCAGATCCCGGTAGATTTCCTCCTCCGTGATCAACATCCCCGGCGGCACGCCCTGCAGATGGGCCAGCAGCCCTTCCTGGTATGATCCCCCCGCCACCGCGAGCTTGAACAGCGTACCGATATCACAGCCCAGCATTCGCCCTCCCTCCAGCGATTCGTCAGTCTTTCTGGATCACGAGATCCGCGCCCAGCGCCTTCATAGACTCTGCAAACCCAGGGAAAGTCACCGCCGCTGCCTCCGCCCCGTGCACCACCGTCGTCCCCGGGATCGCGCAACCCGCCACCGCCAGCGCCATCACCATTCGATGGTCGCCATAGGACTCGACTTCCGCCCCGCGCAGCTTGCTTTCGTGCACCACCAGTCCGTCCGGCAGCTCCTCTGCTCTGCCGCCGAGCTTCCCCAGCTCACTGGCCATAGCGGTGATCCGGTCGCATTCCTTGATCCGCGCCTGCGGCACGTTCACGAGTCGAGTGGTTCCCCGCGCGAAGCACCCCAGCACGGCCATCATCGGCAGCGCATCCGGCGTGGCGTTCAGGTCGAGCTCACAGCCAACGAGTTCTCCTGCGCGAACGCGTATGCCTCCCCCCTCCACCTCGACCTGCACGCCCATCCGGTCCAGGTAATCAACCACCGCCTTATCGCCCTGGGTATCGCTCATATCCAGGCCGCGCAGGACAATATCATTGTCGCCCGCCGCTCCCGCGCCCAAGAAGAACGTGGCCGACGACCAGTCCGCCGGGATCGACCTATCCACGGGTTGGTAGGTCTGCCCGCCCGGCACGCGGAGCTCGGTGAGCCCATCATTCTCGAACTGGATGCCCTGCCGTCGCAGCCAGTCCAGCGTCATCTCCACATAGGGCGCCTCGTTCAGGTTGGACACGCGGATGACCGAGTCGCCATCCCCAAGCGGCGCGCCGATCAGCAGGCCGGTCACCCACTGCGAGGAAGTCCCGTCCACGGTGGTCTCCCCGCCCCGCAGTCTTCCCTCCACCACGAACGGCGCAGTCCCGGTCGCTCGTGTCGAGCGCACCCGCGCACCCAGATCGTTGAGAGACGCGGCGAGCGGGCCGGCCGGGCGCCGGCGGATCTGCTCATCCCCGGTTAGCACCGCCAGTCCCTCACGCAGAAGACAGCAGGCCCCCATGGCGGTGTGGAGGGTTACCCCCGAGTTGCGCACGTCAATGACATTATCCGGCGCCCGCACCTTGCCGCCGGTCCCGCGCACCCTCCACCGCCCGGCTTCCGTCTGAATGCCCGCCCCCAGCGCGCGATAGGCCTCCACCGCCGCCCAGGTGTCATTGGACTCCAGCGGCGCGCGGATCACGCTCTCGCCCTCCGCCAGGCTGGCGATCGCCACCGCCCGGATGGTGTGAGACTTCGATCCGGGGATGGTCACCTCGCCGCGAAGGCCGGATTGGCAGCAGATCAGCTTCATTGCCCTGGCCGTGTCAGAGGCCGACATGGCAGCGCGCCTCGGGCGCCCTGCCATCCTCCCCTCTCACCTCTCTCCTTTCACCTCTCTCACCACCGGCTTCGGCGGTGGTGAGCCGTCTGGGGGTCGAACCCAGGACACCCGGATTAAAAGTCCGGTGCTCTACCAACTGAGCTAACGGCTCCGGCGGAGAATGTACCAACATCGGAGGGGGTGTGTCAAATGAACGAGCGCCGCGGGGCAGGAGCGGGCCCCACCGTAGCGGAAGCGCCCGGATGGGCCTTCACATCGAGTGGGTGCCCCGCTTCCGATCACTAGCTCCCCCCGGATCGGCGCCCGCCGCAGGGGAACGCGAAGCGCACGCGCTGGCGTGTCAGCGCCGCACGGCCACGAAGTGGGTCACCAGGCTGTGCAGGTCCTCTTCGCTGGCCTCGCGGAAGGGCGCGGCCAGACGCGACGCATCCAGAGGAACGAACTCGTCTGTGTAGTTGATCAGATCGCGGCACTGGACGGTGAGCCCGTGGCGCGTCAGCAGCTCCACATACCGGCTGCGCAACCAGCGATTGTGGTGCTCAAGCGGGTTCCCGAAGCGGCTGAGGAACTCATCCTCCGGCATCGTGAGGTGGGCGAGCGGGCTGAGGCGTTTGTCCGCGTGCCAACGGTGGTCCCGATGATCCACGGTATGGCTCATGAACCCGCCCGGCTTCAGGACGCGACACATGCGCGCCACTTCCGCCTCAAGCTGCTCCGCAGTGTAGTGCTCCAAGGTGCCCCCGGAGAAGATGCAGCCAAAACGTTCACGCCATTCCCCGGCGTCGGCCGCGGCGTGAAATCCCGCGTATGACTTCCCGAGTTCGGCCAGCGCGGCCCGCGCCGTCTTGCCGACGGTCTGCTGCAGCACCTGCTCGAGGCGTCCAGCGGGCGCGTGCGACAGTCGCTCTAGATCAGGCCCCCTGTCCTTGAGCAACCGTGTTGATATGCCGAGATAGCGGTCGGAGAGCCGATCCCATCGGTCGGTCAGAAGCCCAGGTTCATCGGTGGCAACGGCCATGCACAAACCGGCCGCGATCGTCGTGCCGCTATCGAAGCACCACATCGCCTGGCCGCGCGCTCGGTCGCCGAACTCCTCCTGGAGCAGCGCGATGCGCATGGGGAAGACTCGGTACCACTTCGCCGCCATCCCCGACATCGTGCCCATCACCTGGTAGGTGAGCCAGCGGTAGAGCCGGGGCCCGCCCGGCAGTGCCAGCATTGCGTGGCGCAGGGCGCTCTTCACTCGCCAGTGCACGACGCCCCTCCGTCTGCGGGGGATTCGTCCACCAGGTCGTCTGCCGGGTACATCACTCGGCATTCGTTCTCGCACAGCAGCTCGCGTACCAGCCCGCGGCCGTCGCGGTATTCGACTTCCCTCCAGAGACGGTTCGCCCGGTAGACCGCGCCATGCCTGCGGAAGAACCGGGAATCCGTCTCGACGATCCTGACTTGGAACGGCAGCGCCTGTGGCGCGAGAACGCAGGCGCGGAGCACGGGCGCCGCAACTGCCACTGATACCATCACCGGAAACGGCAGGCTATTCCGAAACTGCAGGTCAACGTAGTTGTAGAACACGGTTGCCCCGCAGCCGAACGGTACTGTCCGGTCTATGTCGCGGAAGAGGTCATAGGAGTGCCGATGTCGTTCGACGATCTCTGCGTGGATGTCCAGCGCGAGCAGAAACAGGAGATTCGACAACTGGCAGAGACCGCCGCCGATCTCGGCCCTCAACTTTCCTTCTATCAGCTCCAGCGCCGGACGATATCCTCTCCGCCGCGTGGTGCTGCCCACAGTGCGACAGAACGAGAACACCTCGCCGGGCTCAAGCGCGAGCCCGTCAATCCGGCGAGCGGCCAAGGTCAGGTTGTGGGTCTTCTCCTCAGTGTACGCCGCGATAGCTCCGTTGGGCGCGCGCCGAAGGGGCGAGTCCCGCTCGGCAACCACCTGCGGGAACTGCTCGGCGGCCCCCACCCGCGTCGCCCACGGCAAGGGGTGTCGCCGCCAGTCCACCTGCCGCCGGAGGCGATGATAGCCCACCCTCAGCCAGAACCAGCGATGCACATCCCCTCCTCCTTCTCCGCCCGACCGCCGCCGCCGCACGGGCCTGTACCGCGGCGAGGCCGGTCCGAGAGCTAGCATTCGCTGTAGACGAGATGACGATCGGCCGCCGGCCGGCCTAACGATATCCTTTCCTCGCAGCCTACATCGCCAACCCGAACGCCCTCTGTACGTACACTGCCATCTGGTCCCGCGTTACTACCACAGCCGGCCGATACGTGCCGTCATCATACCCGGTCGTGACTCCTTCCTGGGCGATGTACTCGACATATCGGTAGGACCAGAAGTCCAGGGGCACATCCGAGAAGGTCGGAGTCTCCGGCGGCGTGTAACTCGCCAGCCCCTCGTCGCCAGGCGGCGTCACCATGGCGCGGGCGACGAACACTGCCATCTGGCCCCGGTCCACCTGGTTGCCCGGCCGGTAGGTGCCGTCATCGTAGCCGCCCACGAGGTGGCTGGATGCCGCGCATTCCACGTACTTGAACGCCCACTGGTCTGTAGGCACATCCGAGAACGTCGCCACCGCCGGCGCGCTGGGAACGTATTCGTCGCCACCATACAAGGCCCTGGAAATGTACACCGCCATCTGGTCCCGAGTGACTTCCGCATCGGGCCGGTAGCTCCCATCCGCGTAGCCACCTACTATGCCCGCCTCGGCGCAGGTCTCGATGTAGGAGAAAGCCCAATAGTCGGGGAGCACGTCCGCGAACCGGTGCTCGGTGAGATGCAGGTCGTAGTCCGTCTGTAAGCCCATGTAGTCGGGCCAGAAGTGCTCGACGCGAACGTAGTACGTCCCTGGACTTGGGCACAGCCAGTCCACCAGCGAGGCAAACTCCTCCGACCCGCTGTCATCGTCCCAGGTGATGAGGCTGGAGCCATCGGTGTCGTAGAGATAGAGCAGCGTGTCGCACCAGTTGCCCAGGTTCTCCGTCTCTATCTGATACCAGCGCCCCGCCTCCCCCGCGAACCGCGCCCAGTCCTGATCTCCCTCCACGTGGAACCAGTGATCGGTCTCGGGCACCCCGGAGCTGATCAGGCTTGCCTGGCCGGGCGAGTCATCCGGCTCATAGCTGTCCGGAAGGATGCCGCTGCACGGCGGCTCCCCGCTGATGTACTCGTCCCACCCGGTGTCAACTGCGAAGCTGAGCGCCGCGTAGCCGGTTGAGTAGGGGTCGGGATATGGGTAGTAGATGGAGAGACCATGGGAATCCGCCAGCCCCGAACCCACGCTGCCGTTGGCGATCACCGCAGACTGGACGGCTGACTTCACCGCCCCGGCCGCGGCCACCACTCCGTCGTCGGGGATGTGTTCCTCCATCAACTGCCCCAGATGATACAGGTCCCGATACTCGAAATCGGCGTAGCACTGGGCGCCGGTGACATAGGTGATGATGTGCTGGCAGCAGGAGGCCATGGCATTGCCAAGCGCGACACCGAGATCGTCCACACATCCCGCGACCTCGCCGATCCTGCTGAGATCAACCGCCGAGAGTGTCACGTAATCCGTCCCCTGCGACCCGCCGTTGTAGGAGGCAACGTAGGTGTCAACCAGCACCGCGCTCAGCTCCCCCGCAGACATCGCCAGCGAGCCCGCGAGCACGGTCAGCCAATCGTCGTACGGGAACCCATCCCAGGGAATCGTCTCCTCGGAGGCCACGTAGTAGCCGGCCGAGCCCCGGAACTCGTAAGCCAGCTCGGCCATCTGCATCAGACAGGCGTCACAGGCCACGATGTCCAGCTTGCGGTCCAGAAAGGTGCGGATGGAGGCGAGGGCAGAGGCCGTTTCCGCGGTGGTGAGGTAATCGTCGTCCGTCTCGTCCCAGGCAACCCCCTTGTGGGGCTTCACGACGGGGGTCTTCTTCCACCCGGACCCGTGATCCCACAGGATCAGCAGATAGTGATCGGCGGGGTAGTTCGCGATGCCCCACTCGGCGAAGTCCACCAGGGTCTGGGGATCGCCCATGTTCAGCTCCCCGAGAAAGGAACTGACCTGCTGAGACCGGATCAGAATGGGGTCGGTGTCGTGAGTGATCCGATAGCGGCGAGTGTCGGGCCAGTTGCCGTTGCTGGTGTCGTAGCCAGGGATACGGTCTATCTGCACCAGCACGTTGACCTGCGGCGAAGAGGGGGCCATCTCCATCTCGTTGATGTCCTCGATGCCCGCCCCCTCCAGATTGTTGTCGGCATCCAGGTACACCATGACCGTCCAACTGGCGGCGTAGCCCGCTGCCTGCAGCGCAACCAGGAAGAACGCCGCCACTCCAACCACCAGCAGCACTCGGAGGCCACCCTCAGACCTGGTGTGCATCTGCCACTCCTTGCCAGCCACTATGCCGACCGGTTACCGCTGCCTCGTGGACACAGCCCGCGCTTCACCGATCAGTCGCGGAAACGGTACTTCACCAACGTCCACAGCGCGATCACCCCATCCCACCAGCGGATCTTCTTCCCCGCGCCCACCGCACGGGCCTGGTAGCTGATGGGCACCTCTCGTATCGCCAGCCCCCGCTTCAGCACCTTCGCCGTCACCTCCGGGCAGAACTCGAACCGCTCGCACTTCAGGGGTATGGAACGCATCACCTCGGTGCGGAACACCTTGTAGCAGGTGGCCTCGTCGGTGATGCTGCCGCGAAACAACAAGTTGACTAACCGCGCCGCGATCCAGTTGAACACGCGGTGAGGCCAGCGCATCCCCTCGAACCTGGGTGCCCGAGTGCCATAGACGACTTGGGCCTCCCCCGAGAGAATCGGGGCGATCAGCTTCGGGTAGTCGGCCGGGTCGTATTCCAGATCGGCGTCTTGGATCAGCACGATATCGCCGGTGGCCATCTCCAGACCGCGGCGGATCGCCGCTCCCTTTCCCATGTTCCGCGGCTGCCGCACCACCTGCAGGTCGTCTCCGGCGAGACATGCCAGCGCCTCCGCAGTCCCGTCGGTGCTGGCATCATCCACCACGACGATCTCCTTATCCACCGGTGAGCCACGCACCTGTGCGATGGTCTCGGCCACGGTGGCCCTCTCGTTATACACAGGTATGATCACCGATACCTTCACCCGACGGACTCCCGGCGCTGTCTGCGTTGCGTTGCCTCGGTAGCGTACTGCCGAAGCAACGACTATGGCGCCCACAAGCCGTGTTATTCGGCAGGAGGCTCCCCACGCCCTTGCCGAATATCACTGTCGGTGCCGTGCCTGTGCAGAGGCCAACTGGCCGGGCGAGGGGATGCGACGGGCGCGCCCGGCGCGGGGTTGAGCGGGATGCCGAGAAGCAGGAAAAACGTTTCCCGAGGCTTCGTGCGCGAACTTCTGGGGCGGTTCGCGCGTCCAAGTGTGCGGAGGGCTAGCATGGAAGAGGCCCTCAGGCCTCGATTGCTGGCGGCCGAGAAGGTCCTGGACGGGCAGGCCCTGGCGTCGGCGAGCGATCCGGAGCTGATGGCGGCATGCCAGGCGGGAGCGCCCCCGGCCGGGCAGGCGGAGGCGTTCCGGGAGCTGCTGTCGCGGTATCGCAAGTCGGCGCTCGCGCTCGCCTATCAGATGCTCGGGAATGCCGAGGATGCGGAGGATGCGGCGCAGGAAGCTTTTGTGCGAGTCTTCCAGGCGATGCCCCAGTTCCGGGGGCAATCCTCCTTTTCCACCTGGCTCTACCGGATTGTCACCAATACCTGCCTGGGGCGTATCCGGCGGAGGCGACACAGCCTCGCTCTCGACAGTATCGCTGAGCCGAGAGGGGCGGACAGCCCCTCTCAACAGGTCACCGATGGACTGATGACCAGACAGGTGCTGCGCCAGATGCCGCCAGGACTACAAGCCGTGCTCCTGCTGCGGGTGGAAGGCGGCCTGAGCTACCGCGAGATCGCGGACGCGCTAGGGTTACCCATAGGAACTGTCCGCTCCCGACTGAGTAAGGCGCGCATCGCCTTCCGGAAGCTGTGGCACGAGCTCACGGCTGGCGGAGAGCCGCCCGCCTCACCCGGAGCTCGGGGGCGAGAAGCGCACGTGCCGTCAGAAAATGGAGAAGTTGGATGTTGACCTGTCGTCTTTTCCAGAAAGACCTGTCATCGTATCTGGACGGAGAGCTGCCGGCCGCGCGGGCCGCCCGGTTGGAGGCCCATCTGCGCCTCTGCCAGCACTGCCGGAATGAGGTCGCCGCGCTCCAAGGCATCACCGATCGCATCCGCGCCGTTTCCCGCAACCTCACCGTCAGCCGGGACTTCGACCAGAGAGTGCTGCGCGCGGTTGGCTACTACCGGGTGACCACAGCGCGGCGGGAACGGAGGCCTCTCACCAAGCCCTTGGTGGTGCTCGCTCTCATCCTGCTCGCCCTGCTCGGGATGATCCGGCACTTCTTCAGCCGGCAGCAGCCTCTGCCCCTTACCGCGCCCCTGCCAGCGGTGAGTGGGTTCGCGCCGGCTCCCCACTCCGCGCCCCCCGTCCCCGGTCGCGATCAGCGCTGAGCCTGCGCTAGCGCAGGCTCAGCAGGAAGATCGCCCGCGCTGGGAGGCGGCCGCTGATCTCCGACCCGGAGGCGTGCAAGGTGGCCGCCGGCGCCTCGCTGTCGAGAGTGAAGGTGCGACCGCTCAGGTCGCGCACCTTCCCGGGAACCGCGGAGATCCCCAACCTTGCCGGTCTCAGCGTAGCCGAGAACTCGACTGGCTCCTCGTGGACGTTCACCAGCAGTATCGCCGTGCCGCCTCCCGGCGTCCGCCACGCCGACCCCAGCACGGGTGGCTGCCGGCGCCGAACCACGTAACGGCCCTCCGGGGTGGAGCCCGGCGGGTTCACCAGCATCTCCACGTCAACCGGGATCACCTCCACCTCCAGGAGTCCCATGAACTCGGAGAAAGGCAGCAGCTTGCCTGCACCCCAGGCCTGCGCCTGCAGTGCCGCCCTCAGAAAGGCCAACTTCCGCCTGGGCACTTCATCCCTGACTTGCCGCTGTGTCAGGTTGGTCACCATCAACTGGTTTCCGCCGACGATGGCGCGCGCCGCCTCCAGGTAGAACTGGCCGGAGAAGTCGCGCTCGATCAAGTCCTCCGGCTCGTGCAGGGAGGCGATCGTCTCCGCGGTCCACTGGGGGTCGTATGGCTGGCTGTTCACCAGGGATATCCCGTAGCTAACCAGCGTGCTGTAGGAATGGTAGACCGCGGCAAATAGGGGAACCGGGGTCCACCGGAGCAGGGAGACGATCCCTGGCGTAGCGCCCGCCCCGGTCTCTGCGAACGTCCCCAGCCGCTCCGCCGCGCAGTCCGGCGTGAACATCACATCGGCCAGGTCCAGGCAGCACTCCGATGGCCCGTCGGCCGCCAGGTGCACCTCTCCCGGGGGCAGCACCTGCCTCACCGCGCCCAGGGCCGCCCTCATGCCCTGCGTCCATTGTTCCCGGCGCGCGGGACCGTGTCCGTGCTCAGTTCGCCCACAGATCACCTGCCGGGAACCCACGACGCCCTCGACATACACCCCGTTCGCTCCCAGCGCCATCGCCTCCCGCGCGGTGCTGGCGAGGGTTTGCTGCCAGTAGTCGGTCAAGGGGCACATTGCGGCAAGCCCGCCCCAGGCGGGATCCTCTCCTTCCGCCGCCTTGGCCGCGGCCTCCGGTTCGATGGCATACCTCCCCGCCTGCTGCGAGCGCCAGCGCTCCGAGCGCGGGCTGGCCAGCAGACCGTTGAAGCCCAACTGCATGAGCATCCCCGCCTCCGCGAGCTGTCTCGTCGCCTGAGTGAAGACCTGCTCCCCTTCGCGCGGAGGGAAGTAGTCAGGGTAGGCGCCGTCGCGCACACATCCGTGCCAGCACCGCCAGTCTAGCTTGAGCGGGGTGGCCACCAGCCGCTGCAGGTCGCGCATCACCGTCAATACCGCGCGCGGGCCTCCCCAGAACGACACCCACAACCCCGGCCCCTCGGTGAGGGCCGGCAGGTTGCGCAATCCTCCCCTGCCCCGCGCGCACCACGGCTGCTCGATCGCCCAGGCGCGGTACTCCCGCGCCGCCTCCAGCCAATCCCCGGTGACCACGCTCACCGCCATCGGGAAACCCGGCCCCCATTCCCCATCGGAGGAGCCCGCGGGCTCCACCACCGCCGCCAGAGCCAACCGATTCGATCGGGGCATGCCGCCGGCCACCAGTCGCTTCTCCGCGCCTGTGGAATCGTGGCAGGCCAGCCCGAGGGTGGCGTTCCCTCCACAGGAGTAGCTCACCAGCTGCAGGCAGGCCTCACCAGGGTATCTGACCTCCCACCGCGGCCCCTCGCCCGGCACCAGCATCCCGCGCGGTTCCGGGATCAGCAGCCCGCCCGAAAGGGGCAGAACCAGGCTCTCCTCCACCCTCGGATCGCTCGCCGCCAGCGAGCCCAGACAGGGAAACTCCATGGACCGCACCATCAGGTGACGGGGAAGCCGCACCGCGAAGCTGGCAAGCGCAGTTACCCCGTGGGCGGGCAGCAGCCAGTCCGCCACCACCTCCATCTGTACGGGCTCGGCGCCAATCCGCAGACCAGTCCAGGTCAGACGGAGACGCAAGGAGCCGTCCCGCTCGGAGGTGACGGTGTGGGCGAAGCCCTCGCAGGCTCGATTGGTTACCAGCGCCGCGGATCCGTCCTTCGCCGCCACCGCGATCCGCCACAGATAGCCCTCGGCAACCGCTTCGTCGCTGTGCACGAACTCACTATGGCTTTGCCGGTTCTGGATGGACACAATCGTGCCATTGGCAAGGCTGGAGAACGCGATGCTGAAGAAAGCGTTTGCCAGCACCAGCCGGTCGTGCTCCTCACGGAACCCGGCGCGGTGGCGCGCAGACACCGGTCTCCCAGGCAGATCGGCCTCATTGTCATGGCCGCGAGAGGTCATCCTTCACCTGTGAGCCAGCAGATGTCAGGCCCGCTCCGGCGCCGGCTCGGTGATCCGCCGAATCAACTCCGACCGGCTTTCGGCATCTCTATGATAGCGCTCATAGAGCAGCTCGAGCAGCCGCTTGGGGTGTTCTTCGTCCGGCGCGCCGTACATCACGTGCCGACCGGTGCCCAGGGCGAACCTGTCCACTAGTCCCAGCGGGGCCAGCTCATCCACTGCCCTGGCCACCGAATCCACCGGGCGGCGCAGCTCGGCCGCGAGTCTTTCACTCGTCTGCACCGCGCCCGGGCGGCGGTGCAGGTAGAGCAGCAGTTCGAGCTTGGTGAGGCTGTTGATCGCCGTCCCCAACAGCAGATCCAGCTGCTCGTCCACGGGTCCTCCGTTCCCCTCCTCAGCCGCCGATCTCCTGCACGATCGCGGCGATTGCTGCACAGGGGTCCTCCGCACGCGTCACCGGCCGCCCTATCACCAGATAGTCGGCCCCGGCCTCCACCGCCGCCTGCGGCGTCGCCGCCCGCGCTTGGTCCCCCCGGACAGCCCCCGCCGGCCGGATACCGGGCACCACCGTCAGGAACCCCTTTCCACAGGCACGCTTGGTTTCTCCCACCTCCCCCGCCGAGCACACCACCCCATCCAGCCCCGCCTCCTGCGCCAAGCGCGCCAGCCGCACTACCGCCCGCGGCATCGCTTCCGCGATCCCCACCTCATTCCGCAGCGCCTCTTCATCCAGGCTGGTCACGATGGTCACCGCGATCACCAGCGGAGGCGGGAACCCAGCCTCCTCCGCCGCGCGAGCAGACGCCTGCTTTGCCGCCTGCATCATCCCCCTCCCACCCAAGGCATGGACGTTGAACATCGTCACGCCCATCCGCCCCACCGCGGCCGCCGCGCCCGCCACTGTGTTCGGAATATCGTAGAGCTTGGAATCGTAGAACACCCGCGCCCCCAGCTCGCGTAGTGCCGCGATCACCTCCGGTCCCGCGGAATTGAACAGCTCCAGCCCCACCTTCAACATGCCTACCTGCCCAGCGATCAGTCGCGCCAGGCCGAGCGCCGGCTCCGCCTCGGGATAGTCTAGGGCGATGATCAGCCGGTCCCCGCGTCTCTTCACCTCATCCCTCCTTATCGCCCCGCGACGGCGGGTGCACTACCGAAGCAACAGCCGAGCGCAGTACCAAAGCAACTATTCCCTCACCTATCCTTCAGCTCCTGCGCCGGGCCGATCTGCTCCCGGAAGCCCGGCGCGGCGATCCGATCATCTTGGGAAAGCGCGATCACGGTGCCGATGATGCGGGCGGTGCCCGCGTCCACGCTCTCCCCACCCACCATCTCCCGCACGGGCTCGGAGATCCCACTCACATCCATGCTCCGCCGCGTCCTCTCCAGCAGCACCGAGCCGCTGCCCAGATGCACGCGATACGCGGCCAGGCTTCCGTCCACGATCACATGGCTGTAGTCCTCGCTTACATACACCGAGGTCAGCCCGAGCGCCCGCGCCACATACCGCACCAGCGACCCCCTCAAACGCCTGGTCTCTTCCGAAGTAAACCCCAGCTCTCCAGCAGCCGCCCGGGAAACCAGCAGGTCGGCGTCACGCAGCGTCTCGCTGAACACCACCCCACCCACCACCCCCAACCGCAGCCGGCCGCCTCCCATGTCCTCGAACCACACCCCGCCGCTGGTCACTGCCCCCGCCATCCCGCCGAGCAGCTTCCCCACCGGCTCATCCGCGGCCGCCCACCGTACGTGCGCCCGCAGCCCATGCGATCCCCACTCCTTTACCGCAACTCCCCGCCTGGGCGCGTATCCCCTCTGCTTCAGCAGCGCGAACGCCTGCCTCACATCGAGCGTCTGACCCGCAAAGCGCAGGCATTCCCGCTCCTCGCCCCGCGCGGCCACATACACTTCTCTGAAGACCTGCTTGAAGGGCTGCGACACTCGCTCCCGGATCACCCTCCCCTGCCATTCGGCCAACCGACCGCTCGACAGCAGCTCCACCGGATGGACCACCGTCACCTCGCCCGACGCCTCCATCTCTTCCGGGGCCCCCGGTTCCGCCAGCGGGTCCGGCTCCCCCCACAGCGCCTCTTGCCCATCCACCCGAAGCACCAGCCGCGCCGCCAGCGAACGCGCCACCGGGCTGGCCAGCAGCACCGCGAACTCCCGGCCGCTGAATCCCGTCCCCTCCACCATCACCTGCTCGAACCGCTGCCGGAAATGCTGATACCCCTCCCCCAGGCGCCGCCGCGCCTCACGCACCTCCTCCCATCGAGGGTCATCCCGCACCTTCTCTGGCACCGTGGTAAGGGGCCGCTCCCGCGAGAACACCCGCGCCCTGATCTCTCCGTCCGCCACCGTCAGCCGCACCCGGTAGCCGGCGATATCCCACCACACCCGCGCCGACTTCCCCTCCAGCCCCCCGTCAGACCAGGCAACCGCCAGGTCCACCCGCTTCGCCAGCCTCGCCAGATCCTCCACCCCCGTCCGCTCCGCCAGCACACCCAACGCCTCCCGCGCCGCCTCCCGGCCGTGCCCGGCCGCGCCGCGCGCCAGCCTCAGCAGCGCCGGCGCAGACTCCGATGCCCGCTCCGGCCACAGCGCCAGCGCCCGGATCGCCGCTGCCCGCCCCTTACGAGCCTGCCTCAGCGTGGGCGCGAAATGCGCCTTCTCCACCGCGTACAGGTAGAACAGATTGTCCATCAGCCGGTCCATCTCGGGAACCAGATGCGCCCGCAGGAAGGCGCGCCGCCGCAGCGCCTCACCCCTCTCCGGCCAGTAATCAGCCGGCGGCGCCAGCGAACAAAGCGCCCCCACCGCCTCCACGAACGGCCCCCCGGTGCTCGCTGCCCACTCGCCGACGGTTCCCTCCACCCAGCCGATGTCCAGCGAGTCGCTCGGGCGGGCCTCTCTCAGCCACCTCACCACAGACATGTGATCTGGGCATCCCAGCACCTTCCCCACCACCTCGCACCACTCCGGCCGCAGCAGAGACAGCGCACACAGCGTCCGCCGCGATAGCCCCGCCAGCCGCGCCCGTGTCTCCTCCCCCTCCCTCTCCCCGTCAGATGTCCACCTCACCAGATACAGCGGCCACCAGTTCTCCGGCGCCGTCTCCAGCGCGGCCAGGCCTTCCCACAGGTACGCGTCTCCCGGAAAGTCACGAATCCAGCTCACGGTGGCGAAGGAAAGCCCCACGTCCGGCTGGTGGGAGGCCTCGTACACCGCCTGGCGATACCACTTGGCGAACCGCGGGTGCCGCCACAGCCCAACCGCCTCCATCTCCGAGCGGTAGCCCCGTCCCTTTGTCGCGTGATCGAGCAGGCGCCCGTCCACCACAGATGCCCTGAACTCCTCCCAGGTAAGCCACCCGCCTAGCAGAGACCGAGCAAAGGCAAGCCAGGATGACAGTCCCCCCTCTGCTTGCCCCTCCCCCCTCCACCCATCCAGCTCGGCCCGCCACACCTGCCGCACCGCGGCGGTGTCCGTGCCCGCCAGCGCCGCCAGCAACCAGAAGCGAGAGGTCTCCTCTACCCGCGGACTGTCTAATGCGCGAGAGACCAGGCCCGGATGGTTGAGCGGCCGGAGCGCCAGCAGCGCGCAGGCGAGCGCAAGCTCTCCGACATCGGCCTCCTCCGCCCCCTCGCAAACCGCGGCCGCCGCCAGTTCTCTCCACCCCGGTTTGCTGGCGTCGAGCCGCGACTCCGCCCGCCGCAGCGCGGCCCTCGGCCCGCCGATGCCCAGGGCGGCGAGCGCCAGCGCAGGCAGCCCCCCGCGCCTCCGCTGCGGCAGTGCGCCGGGCCATGACTTCCGGATCAAAGAGAGGATGTCGTCCCCTCCACGTGACGGGCTTGGGGAAGCCCTTTCCTCCTGCGCTGCTTTCGCCAGGGGTGTGCTAGCTCGTTCCATGCCCGCGACCGTGTAGTTGGGCAGGAGCGACGCTCCTGCCCTAGAGACCGCCAGCCGGCTTCACGGGGCCCCCGGGAACCGGGCCCCGGTCCTACATCCTCTCCGGCGCGGAGACCCCAATGATGCTGAGAACGATGCCCAACACGATGCGAGTCGCCGTCACCAGACACAGGCGCGCCCCCGTCAGCGCAGCATCCTCCCCCAGCACCCGGCAGTTCGTGTAGAAGCTGTGGAAGGTCCCCGCTAGCTCGCGCGCGTACCGCGTCATCCGGTGTGGCTCATAGCGAGCGGCCGCCTGCCCGATCTCCTCTGGAAGCTCCGCCAGCTTGCGCATTAGCTCGAGCTCGTCCGGCTCACCCAGCAGGTCCAGGCCCACATCGCCGATCTCCGGCAGCGCCTTCCCTCGCTCCTCCGCCGACCGCAGGATGCTGCAGATGCGCGCGTGCGCATACTGCACATAGTAGACGGGGTTATCCGCCGCCTGCTTCTTGGCCAGCTCCAGATCGAAGTCCAGATGGCTCTCCATAGACTGCATCAGGAAGAAGAACCGCGCCGCGTCCGCGCCCACGTCCTCGATCAGCCCGGAGAGAGGCACGATGTCCCCGGCGCGCTTGGACATGCGCACCATCTCCGACCCGCGGAACAGCCGCACGATCTGGTGGATGAGAATCTCGAACTGCTCCGGGTTGTAACCGAGCGCCTGCACTCCTGCCTTCAGCCGCGTCACGTGCCCGTGATGATCCGGGCCCCAGATGTCCACCAGGCGGTCGAATCCCCGGTCGAACTTGTTCTTGTGATAGGCGATGTCGGCGGCGAGGTAGCTTGGCCGGTCGTCCCGCCGCACAAGCACCTGGTCTTGCTCATCCCCGAAATCGGTTGCCCGGAACCACAGCGCATCGTCGGCCTCGTAGGTGTGGCCTCCCGCCTTGAGCGCCCCGATGGTGGCCTCCACCTCCCCGCCGTCGTACAGCGAGCTCTCGAAGAACCAGGTGTCGAACTCGATGCCGAACGCGCTCATGTCGCGCCGCTGGCTCTCCACGATCATCCTTAGGAAGTAGTCGGTGAACACGTCCAGCCGTTCCTCCGCCGCCATGCTCAGATACCGATCGCCCTCCCTCTCCACGATCTCGTTCGCCATCCCCACCACGTAGTCTCCCTGGTAGCCGTCCTCGGGAACCACGGCCTCCTGACCGAGCTGCTGCAGGTAGCGGGCCTCCAGGGTCTCGGCGAATCGGCGCACCTGGGTGCTGTTGAGGGCGTCGTTGACGTAGTACTCGCGCGAGACCTGCCACCCGGTGCGCTCGAAGAGGTGGGCGAGAGTGTCCCCGATGGCGGCCGCCCGCCCCTGCACGACGCCCACCGGACCCGTCGGATTCTCGCTCACGAATTCCAGCAGCAGCTTCCGTCCCTGCCCCTCGTCGGAGCAGCCGAATCTGTCTCCCTCCGCCAGCACCTGCCTGACCGTCCCCCGCAGCCAGGCCGGGCTGAGGGTGAAGTTGAGGAACCCCGCCCCGGCCACCTCCACTCGCGCCACCAGCCCCTCGGGTAGTTTCAGGTGCTGGAGGATGATCTCCGCCACCTCCCGCGGTGTCCGGCTCGCAGCGCTGGCGACCACCATGGGGAGGTTCGTGGACAGGTCACCCCAGCGCCGATCCCGCGGCGGCTGGAGCTCGATCTCCGCCGATGCCTCGCCAGCGAGTTCCCCGCTCTCCTTGGCCCTCGCAAGCGCCTGGGACAGTGCTCGTGTCAGCAGATCCTTTGCCATCGGCTAATCCATTGCCATCACTTTGCTAGCAGATGCCACAGCGACACCAGCGGAGGCCACCCGTAGTCTGCTATCACCGTCACCAGGAAGAACCCTGCCACCACCTGCAGCAATCCTGCGTTCCACACCCGCACCCACACGCTCGCCCTCGCAGCCGGCCGCTCCCTGATCTGGGACAGCAAGCGCTCGCCAACCCGCATTCCCTGCATCAACTGACGGTCCGAGGGCCGTCGCGTCGTCACCCAGCGCTGCAGCCCCGCCCCCAGCCGCCGCCACGTCAGCAGCACGATCAGCGCCAGGACGAACAGCGCCATCACCTGTGCTTCCTGGCTGGCGCCGCTCACGCTGGTGAGGAACTGCTTGGCGATCACCAGCAGGATCAGCAGCGCGATCAGGTTGGTGCCACACCGCGGGTGCACCCGCGGCATCGCCCTCACCTTCTCCAGAGACAAGTCCTCCCCTTCCTCAATCGCATGCACGACCATGTGCTCGGCGGCATGCACTCCCGCCAATGGAGACAGGCGCAGCAACACCAGGAAGATGAGCATGTGCACTGCTGACAGCACCAGCGCCACCGTCATCGCCGCCTCCCCCGTCACCGCGGGCGCCGGCCCCTCCGCCGCCTGACCCAGCAGCCGGTCCAGAGACCACGCCAGACCGTACAGCCCTCCGCCCGCCAGCAGGTTCAACACCATCAACGCCGCACCGGTGGCGACCAAGCCCAGGTTGCCCGCGCCCGCGCGCAGCGCCCCGGTGGTCAGGTACACGCCCAGCGGTGTGGCAAGCCCGGCCACCGGCGGCACTATCGGCTCGCCCGCCAGCGCCGCCAGCGCGTCTCGCGGCAGCAGCAGACCGAGATATCGCCCCCCGTAGCCGAGCACCACCACCGCCTCCCCCTGTCCCTCCCGGAGCAGGCCTGCCACCTCCTCCAATGGCTGCTCCGCGAGGGCCGTCAGCCGGATCGGCCGCATCGCCTGTCCCACCCGCATCTCCCTCGCCGCACCCCGCGCATCCGCGCCCCCTGCCACCGCCGCCACCAGGCCGGCTTCGTCCACCATACCGATCACGTGCGGCCCCTCCGCCACCGGCAGCATCGGCAGATCCCGCGCCCTCAGCAGCCGAATCGCCTTCGCCACCGAGTCCTCAGGTGACAAGGGCGCCGCCTTCCTCAATATCTCATAGAGATCACCGACTCTCACAGCCAGCCTACCTGTCCCGCATCCATTCCTACCGCAGTTGATTGTACACCTGCTTCTATGCTATCATAACTGCGACGCAACTTCGATACGCGTGATTGTTGTTGCTTCGGTAGTGCACTGCCGAAGCAACCGTCCAGCTCGATACACATGGCATAGATTGGGAGTTATCCGATGGCGCGACGCTGTGATATCTGTGGCAAAGGACCCCAGACCGGTTACAATGTGAGCCATTCTCATGTGCGCACCAAGCGCCGATGGCTCCCCAACCTCCAGACCGTCAAGACCCTCAAGGGCCGCACCCCGGTCACCCTGCGCGTGTGCGCCAAGTGCCTCAAGAAGGGCAAGGTGGCCCGCGTCGCATAGCCTTCACGCCTCCGGCGCACTGCTGCTCTCTGTCTGCCCGGCTGCCGACGAGGCTTTCTCTATGTAGTCCCACAGCTCGGCGATCTCTTTCCTGCTTAGCTTCCGCCACCCGCCCGCCGGCAGGTCGCCCAGGCGGAGAGTTCCCATTCTCGTCCTTCTCAGGCTCACCACCGGATGCCCCACCGCCTTCAGCATCCTTCGCACCTGTCGCTTGCGGCCGGAGTGAATCGTCACCTCCAGCCGGCCGCCTGGAGTTGCTTCGGTAGTGCACTGCCGAAGCAACGGCAACAGGCGCACCCTTGCCGGCCCAC
>Ga0315277_10001470_pt1 | contig 34343 bp, 48 predicted proteins | sample YL17G05_15_MG_FD_203695 | JGI IMG/M metagenome (GOLD analysis project Ga0315277, IMG submission 203695) | Sediment microbial communities from Yellowstone Lake, YNP, Wyoming, USA - YL17G05_15 | ecosystem: Environmental > Aquatic > Freshwater > Lake > Sediment | place: USA: Wyoming | collected...
TTTAGTGAGTTACAACTAACTCACTTTTTATAATCAATCGAGAAATATAAACATTATCGAGGAGTGTTTACCTCATCCTCAAGGATGAGGATTTCTTCTCACTTAAAAAATTTCTTTGGACTATGGACAAGAAATTTTCTCCCCCATTTTTCTCTTTTACTAAATGTTGTAATTATTGAATAGTAAGGCTTTTATACCTCGGGGGTTTCAGTTGTAGGGGCTTTAAGTATAATCTTGCTTAATCTTAAACATGATATTTACCACATTTTATTTCCAATTGCACCAGCCATTTAGGCTGCATATAGACAGAGACAAATTTCTTTGGGATGAAAAGAACAGAGAGGCTTTCAATGAGCGTGCAAACCAGCGCTATATCCCCGCTACTTTGATGTTTACAGAACTTCTTAGAGCTTATCCGGATTTTAAAATGACTTTGGGGATGTCAGGGACTTTTTTAAAGCAGGCAGAAGAATACAGGCCAGAAGTAATAAGGCATCTGCAGGCGCTGTATGATGCCGGGAAAAACAGGCACCAGGTTGAGATTCTTGATGAGACCTATTATCACTCCTTGACAAGCTTATTTTCAGACCCTGAAAAAAAAGAATTCAGGCAGCAGGTATCAATGCACCGCCAGGCAATACAGGATATTTTTGGCGCCTCTCCAACTGCTTTTAGAAACACCGACCTGATATATAATAATGAGATTGCCGCGATTGTAGCAGACATGGGATATAGAGCCATACTATGCGATGAAGTGCAAGATAAGAATGTTGTTTTCAGAGCCAGAGGAAAAGAGAAAGGTCTTGGATTATTAGTGTTGTCAAGAAACAAAGGATTAAGTGAAGATATATACTCTAGATTCCAGGATAATCCAATCAGTGCAGAAGAATATGCAAATAGGCTATCCAGGGAAAATGGAGAAGTGGTGTTGCTCGGAGGTGATTATGAGCATATTGGAAAAGCTGGATTCGCAGAGAAGGGTATTTTTGATTTTTGGATAAAACTTCCAGGAGAGCTTGCAAAACACGAAAACCTGACTGTAGCAAACCCTAGTGAAATTGTCCAAAGGCTTGGGAAGCGTGAATTTCCTGTTTTAGATGTACCGAATGCAGTAGTTTCCTGGTCAAAAGTGCAAGAGGCATTATTCGAAGACTTGAAAAAGTTGGAAGAAGATGCAAGGGAGGGAGGCGTAGGACCTGATGAAAGACTGAGACATCTGGCAACATCAGACCATATATCTCTCAGTGGAAACGATCCAATGTCCGCTTATCTCTTGACAAGAAAAATATATGAGTTAAGAGAAGAAATAAAAGCATTTTCTATCCATAAAAAGACCCAGAAGACTCCTGTGGTAATAGTAAGCCCTGAAATCGCTAAACTGCCCTCCGAAGGCATGGGGGAATTTGCAAAATATGTGTCTGGAAAAAGCGGCGGCATGGGAGAGATGGTCTCTGCTTTATGCGGCGGGCTGATTGAAAGAGGCATACCTGTCCATCTGATAACCTTGAATCTAAGAGGAAGGTTCATGGAAGAGGCTGGAATGGGTGAAGAAGAATGGATAAAGACAAGGCATGAAATGCATCCTGAAAACATACATCTTGTCTCCTCCTCTTTGTTCGATGATAACCGCAGCGCATACGACAACAAGCCTTTAGAGACTGCTGCAGAATTCCAAAGGCAGATAATCAATACTTATATCAAGGAAATAAGAAGCAAATATGGGAAAAGAGCTATCTTGCACACCCATGACTGGATGGCTGGGGGAGCTGTTGTCGCTTATGCCAAATTAAGGGAGATGCCTGTGCTTCATACTGTCCATAACACTCATACAGGATATATCCCTGTTGATTTTTTGGATGGTGCTGGACTCAAAAGATTTGGGGAAAACCTGTATTTTTGCTGGGATAACGGAAGGTACTGCATAGATTCCCATGCAACTGCAATAAAAAGCGCAACTAAAGTCAGTTATGTAGGAAAAAGATTTTTAGAAGAAGTCATAAGAGATTATTTTAGCGATCAATCTGTAATACCTCCAAATGTAAGAGAAGAGACAAAAATAAAATATAGGTTTGGTTCTGCATTGGCTATCCCTAATGGGATACCTAAGTTAGCTTATCCTGAAAACCAGAAAGAGAATCCAGAAGTTGATAAGCCCGGATTAGCAAAAAAGTATTCTGCCAGGGATAATGTGGTTGAGGCAAAGAAGCTGAATCTTGCAAAATTCCAGAAAAGGACAGGATTGGCTCAAAATCCCAAAGCTATTCTACTCTACTGGCCTTCAAGATTAGACTCTTTCCAAAAAGGAATACACCTTCTGGAAAACATAGCGCAAAGATTTGTTGATGCCAATCCCGATGTCCAGATAGCTGTTGTTGGCGATGGAGTCGGAGGAGATAAAACTCATGAGGAGATAATGGGAAGGATAGCCTGTGCTTCCGAAGGAAAAATAGTTTATTATCAATTTGATGAAGACCTGAGCATATTGGGTTACGCAGCTGCAAGCGATGTTTTTGGGGCTTCCTTGTACGAGCCTTTCGGGCAGATAGATGTTGTAGGAAACTTGTATGGGGCCACAGCAACAAACAGGGATACTGGAGGATACCGGGACAAGATAACCCCTCTTCAATTAAGAGCCCGGGGAGCGCCAAATGATATTGGAAACGGAGTCCTTTTCAAGGACTATAATGAACAAGGACTCTGGTGGGGGTTAAGCGAGAGTGTAAAGAACCATAGATTCTTTCGAAGGAATCCTGCCAAATGGGAAAAACAAATGAAAAGAATCATGAAAGAGGCAAGTGAAAAACACGGCCTTGAGAACATGATAGCCGGCTGTATCCAAGCCTACGAAGAATTAAATGGGGGGAGACCGCTTGCATGATTGGGTATGCTGGCTTTATTTTTATCCTTTAATCAGAGTACCCTCAATACTATAAGAACTATGGCGATAATAAACCCGATTAATGCCCCTTTTTCTCTTCCAACAGCATAACCTGCAAGAGGCAATAAAATAACCAATATCCACTTTATAATTTCATTCATATTCTATCAAGTAACCTCTAATTTTTAATTCTTTCTTCATTATTTCCCGCACATTCAAAAATAAAAAGAAAAAAAGAAAAAGATTATTTTTACTTTATCAGCTTTATGATTCCTGCCAATACAAGAATAATTCCTATAAAATAAGCCCAGCCTAAAACCGTCCAGTAGGCATTAGCAAGGATTAGCAAGCCAAGGACAAGTGCTATTGCTCCTTTGCATTTATGCCAGGATTTCATATCGTCTTTTGCCATATTAACCACCTCTTTAATTAACAAAGAAATAAGGGTTTTTATTATTTTCTACTCTTCATATTTTTTCTATCCTGCTTTTAATATCTAAATCTTCTTTCGTATTCTTTGTGGTCAAGCCACTCTAAAATTATGGAAAGAATATTTACTCGATTATTTTTGACTGTATAAATCAATCTCCAAGCATCTGGAAGGTTGTACTTCCATAAATTGGTTAATGGTCCAAATCTTGTAACATACTCTTTTGGGATAAGCCGCTTTGGAACTTGAATCCCACAAAATGCATTATCCTCTAGATTCTTGAATGCTTTATTTAACTGCTCATAAAGCGCTTTTTCTTTTAGAGAATTTAATTCGTTAAATTCTTTTTCTAATTTCTCATCTCCAAAAACAATTTGAGATTTCATTTACCCTCTCCAGAAAAGGTGTTTTTTCTTCAGGTATTTTTCGACTCCTTCAGGATCCCAAATCCATCCGATTTTCCCTTCGCTATCAACAGCAATTCTTCTAGCATATAAAAGATAATCAATAATTACCGAAAAGGTCTGATACATCATTTTTTTGGGAAGCCTCTCCCAAATTTGTTTTTTAGTAAATTCTCCGCTGGTATCATAAATAAATTTCTCAACCATCAAAACGCTGTCTAGTCTTGGATAATGTAGTATTTTTTTGATTTCCATGAGTTATATAAATTTATATAACTTTATAAATCTTTTCTTCTGCCCAAAGATTTTAAAAGTCAAGCCTGCTTTTTTATCTTATGAAGCTATTATTGGTGCGGCATGGTAACTGCGAAAAAGAGGAACAAGATCCTGCTTTAAGCAAAACAGGGATAAAACAGGCAAGATTGCTTGCAAAAAGGTTGTCTGAACTGCCAATTACAAAAGTTTATGTGAGTGATCTCAAAAGGGCATTTCAGACTTTCAAAGAATATAAAAAATTGAAAACAGAAGTACCTGCAGAAACTGCAAAAGAAATCAGGGAGATTTATCGTGTTCTGGTTGGAGGGGAGCCAAAAGAAGGCACATCTCAAGAAAGAGAAATAGAAGATAAGAAAAGGATTGAATCCTTCATCAAAAAAATAAGTTCAAAAGATAATGATGAAGTAATGCTGTTATTCACTCATGCGAATGTTATTGAATATATAATTTCTTGGTTTTTAGAGTCAGAACCCAAAAAGATAGGCCCGCATCTTCATATAGCAACTGCCTCTGTATCCTTGGTGGAGATAGATGAGAAAGGTGCTGATGTCATGTTTGTCAACAGCATAGAGCACCTGATGCATGGACAGCCAGCTTATTTCCCGCCTAAAGAAAAGACCGATTATATTGATGCTTAATCGGCTCTTACAAAAGTAGAAAAAAGAGTTTTTATTATTAACTAATTAATTTTTTATGGCTTTAACGTGCGTAAATTTAAAGAATCCATCTGGAAAAAGTACTTCTCCACAAAAGGTTCCGTGATAGCCTTCAGTCTCCACTTGCAATCCCTTTCTTGAAAGATAATCTGCAAGTTGTCTTGGCTTATTATAGTCAGGATCATATTTTGCGATGTTTGGCAAGTCAAGAGGTATTGCTTGGCTTGTCCTCTCAACAAGGGATAGTCTGCCGCCACTAGACAAGGTTCTTATGCACTCTTCCAGCTCAAACTCCCAATTTTGGATGCGATGCATGGAATTTACTGCCACAATAAAATCCCTTGAACCATCTTTCAGAGGAAAAGGCTTTCCATCTTCTGTCATCCTAAGAGTTTTCCCCTGGCAGCTTGCTTTTTGCCTTGCTTTCCAAATAGCATAATAAGAAGTTTCTAATCCCATATAATCCCACCCATCAAAAAATCTAAGATCTTGACTCTCTCCAAAGCCAATCTCTAGGACTCTCTTTCCAGGCTCCTGGTTTGCAAACGGCATTATCTTGTCAGAAAAAAGCTCGCTATATCCTCGTGGAAGTCTAGATGCCTGTTTAGAAACTCTTGCAACAAACGCTCTCTCTGAAGGGTTATAGGTGCTTGCTGCATTTATTATTTTTGTCAAATCCGCAGCTATCTTTTGCCTCAAGAGCGGGTCTATATTCAACCTGCCCATTCCTGCTCTCTCCCTTCTTTTCTCTTCCATCAAATATCTGAAAACCTGCTCTGCTACCGCCGGGCTCATGCTTGGAAATCCATTTTCCAAAATGAGACTTTTTATCTCTAGTGCATTAACCATATTAATTATCAGAACTCTTTTTCCCTTTTCAGGCTGGTTTTATCAAGAACTATAGGTTTTTAGTTTTTTCTATCATTGCCAACTCCTTCTTTCTTCTGTATGACGCAATACTAGCTTCTATAAGCCCTGGCGGGAGTTTTAGAGAGTAATCCCAATCAGGATTTAGATAAAGGCTATAAGCACCTTGAGCACAGCAGTCCCCCATATATTCCTTTCCAGTTTCAAAGCCTTTGGGCATTTTGCCGCACCAGAATTTTGATAAGTCTGCGAAAAAACCAGCAGTCTCTTGATTTGCTTCTCTCTTTCCCATTAATTCTGTTAATTCCACCATGGCAGAATACAAAAAACCTGCTAAACCAATTAATTTATCTCTATAAGCTAAAGACCAGCTCTCGCTTATTTTTAAAAAATCAGGAAGCCCGCCCCCTCTAACAACCTGGCTGCTCACAAATTGGTCATGGGGGTCGTCTACAAACTCAAAAGCCTCATTAAACAACCTTCTAGACTTTCCAGCTATAATTACAGCACTTAAGCTAGGATTTAAATTTTTAACACAGTTGTATACTCTTCCCAGATCCGGATGCCTGACTTCCATATCAATAACAGCAAAGCTTGGATAAGCCTCCCTAGCTTCTCTTCTGAAATAGTCCAAAGGATCATCACACAAAATAGGAACATAACCCTCACCTTGCAGCTGCCTTACAATCTTTCTTCTTTTCCGCCTTTCAGCCCAAACAACGACGTTTTTGTTTCTTTTTTCCTTTGGAAAACCCATTATCGGCAATCCCAAAAGCCCCATTGTAAAAAAATACTGCGTAATCACTCCAGCCATATTCCCGCTGATAACCCCTGATTTTTTTAATTCGAATGCCTTTCCAGCCAGTTCATCTATGCTAGCAACTACCTCCCTTGTTATTCTGCAGGGTATTTTAACATCATCATTTCCCATATTAATTCAGAACTCTTCTTCCCCGGCTGGTTTAATTAAGAACTACAGGTTTTTAGGCTTTTCGATTCATTATTTCCCCCTACAAGTTCCCAGCCTTGCCTTTTCCCCTTTTTCAAAACCAAAACCTTTAAATATAGTTACGTACTATTACGTAATATAGTAAATACTACAATGTAATAAAATGGAACTTATAAGAAGAATAAGCAAAGGAAGCAAAATGGACCAGGTGTATATCCCTAAGAACCGGGCTGGAATGACTGCTGGCGAGTATGTTATTATATCTCCTCTAGGAAAGAAGATAGAAGAAAAATCCATCTTTAAGCCATATTTCTACGATTCAAAAAATATAGAGCCAATAAAACTCCATATTACAGAAGAGATATTCAATCTAATTGAAAAAGAAGCCAATGTAGAAAATATAATCATAACCGGCTCTTTTTTAGAGCCCGGATTTAAATTTAAGGATATAGATATCTTAATTATAAATGAGGAAAAAGTCAATATAGAAAACCTTAAAGAAAAAATAGAAAAAACTCTTGGAATAAAGGCCCATTTAATCCTTCTCGACACCAAAACCCTCCTATCAGGATTATCCACTGACCCTCTATACAGCTTAATGCTGAGCAAATGTGTATCCAAGAAAAGAATAATTCTAAAAGTAAATAGAAAGATAAATTACAAGCTTCTTGACTTGCATTTGTTGAAAAGCAAAACTCTTATTGATAACTTCGACATTTTATCTGGAGATGAAAAATATTATCTCACTTTAAATATGGTTTCTATCCTTCTTTTTATCCAAAATAAGAAGCTAAGCAAGGAAATAGTTAATCATGAAATTGAAAAGCTTTTGAAGATAAATATAGAAGAATTAAAAGAAAATTTAATAAAAAAGCAAGATTTTATTGAAAAATACAAGAAAATTTACAATAAAACCTTTAACCTGATAATGAAGAGCATTAAACATGAAAAACAGAAACCAGCTGATTGAAGCCCTTATATCAAATTTATCAAATGCAATAGTCCATCAAATATTAGAAACTGCAATTGACCAGCAGGAGATTTCTGAAAAATATGTCAAAGAATTTAAAAACAGCTGGGAAATAGCTAAAAGATACAGAGAAAAAATAAATCCCATAAATAATAGTCTGCCAGAAAAAGATATCGAAGAAATAAAGATAAAAGTAATAAACAAGGTTAAAGCAGAGCTAAAATTGAGAATAGAGCGAGGCTATGAAAATATTAACCTCTCTCTTGTTCCCGAGCTTGTTGATAAAGCATTAAAAGAATTAAGCGTTTTTTAATTCTTTCTATTTTTCACCTTAGTATCTAAATCTTCTTTCATATTCTTTATGGCTGGAAAAATATTCTATTATTATAGCGAGCACTTCAATATTATTTCCAGCTACAGAATAAACTAGCCTCCAGCCCTTAGATAACTTGCACCAGAATAGATTATCTATACGATATTTTTTAATGTACTCTTTTGGAATTAGCTTATAGCTTATCTTTTCACCGCAAAACACATTTTCCTTTAAATCAGAAATAGCCTTCTTGACTGCCTTTTTCAAAGGGCTGTCTTCTGCAAGCGAATTAAAAGCTTCTTCTGTTTTGGAATCTGCAAAAATCACTCCATTAGCAGGTTTAAATGGCCTCATTATAATTGCTTCTAATATCTCTTTTTACCCATTAATCTTTTAATAAGTTCTGGATTCCAGATATAAACAATATATCCTTCTTTATCCATGCCTATCTTGTTGTTTTCATAAAGATATTCAAGTATTACATTAAAAGTCCCCCACATTATTCTTTTGGGTAGTTTATTGAATAATTCTGTTTTCTTATACTCTCCGCTGTTCTCTTTTATAAATTTCTCAACCATGATCACAGTTTCAAGCCTCGGGCTTCTTGTAATTATATTTCCTACATTAAACTTTAATTCTTGCTCCATCTTAACTTATTTTAATTTATCACTTGATAATATTATCAATTGATACTATTTAAATCTTTCTTTTTATTCTTCACTTAAAAACTCGCAGGGCATTTTCTAACTTATAAAAATCAAAACTAATCCTACAAGAACCAGAATAATTCCAACTACCCGTAATATGATTCTAAGATTCTTTTCAGTGTAAATGGCCTGATATAATTTAGATGCCCCCTTAGAAACGCTCTTGTTTCTAAAAGATAAAAGTAATCCCAAAATAATAAAAACAATTCCAATAACTAATTTTATTGCTGTTTCTGCAGCCATCTCTTAAAAAACCGAACAAACTTTAAATATGTATCTAAAAGGGGGTTTTAGAATTATTGGTTTTACACTTCACAAATCCTTATATATTCTAAAGCCCTATAGTACTATAGATGGAATTTTCAGCAAGAGCTATTATTGGAGGAATAGGAACTGCAGTCCTTTGTGTAGCTTTTCCGCCAATAACTGCTGTAGCCCTTCCGGCATACGGTCTTGCTTGCGTAGCTGGAAAGCAGCGAGATAGAAGACTAGAAGACTCATCAGATTCAAGCGAATCAGGAGATTATGATATGAATCCAATGGTTAGAAGAAGTTATGGAAACCCCGTACGCAGAACAGGTTATGAAGACCCAATTTATATGGGCCCGCCTGTCGATTTCTCTAATTTGATGAGTGCAGAAGCAGTGCTGGCAAGAAGCAGCCCAAGAGCCGCAGAAAGGGTTCTATCAAGGCAGACAGCAGCCTCAATAATGGAAACAGGATCGAGTGTGATTGCAAGCACAGCCGCGGAAGCATTGCGCAGCGGAAGGGATTTTAGCACAATTGGATACGATGCAGTAGAAAAAGAAAGGCTTTTCGGAAGATTTACTGTTAGAACCCACGAGTTTCATGGAAGATTAACTATGAGATAGCAATAAAAGAAAAGGTTCTTAGAATTATTGGTTTATTCTTTATACAAAACTGTTCTGTGTTTAAAGTGGTCAGGGAAAAGCGCACCATCTTTGACTTCATGCCCATAGGACTTGACAATGGCTATTGCACGTGGATCTCCTTCTAGAGTTCGTTCTATCTCGAATAATGATTTTATTGGCTGTTTTTCTATCCTGAATCCTTCAAGTTTGTTGCCTAACTTTTCCTCCAAAAGGTCGAGATAGCTTGAAAATATGAATCTGCCCCCTTTTTTAAGCAGCCTCATCACTTCTGAAATTATTGCACAGCCAGTTTTGTAGGAATCCTCCTTTCCCAGGTCATAAGCATCCATTAGCAACCTCCCTAATGGAGTCTTTTCACTCAGTCTTTCATAAACTTTCCTTGACGCATGCATTTGCGTTGAGAAAGCATTGGCCAACTGGTTGCTTGTATGAGCAACAATCACATCATAACTCCCATCTGGCCTCATAACGCTGCCTTCCCATGGATATTCTGCTGTTATACTCTGTCTCATGAAAAATTCACCGCCTGGAGCTTTCGGGTCAATCCCCTCAGCCTCAACTCCCTGCGCCCTTAAAAAATATACAAGTTCTCCTCCTCCGCAACCAACATCCAATAAACTTCCCGCTTTCAGCTTTCTTACCTCTTCATCATCTAATCCCAATCTGTCTCTTTGTACCTCTAAAGGATGCTGCATAGTTCCAGGAATCCCAAATAACAAAGCTAATTCAGGGCTCGATAATACAATTTCTTCAATCAGTCTTTCCATTTTAATTCAAGAACTCTAGTCTCGAGCTTTGATTTCCATAATACTTAATTTAGTTAAATCAAACCTCTCGCTTTCCCCTAGGGTGTTTTTATGTAGAATTAAGGGTTTTTAGTTTTATCTTTTTAATTCTTTTCTTGCAAGTTCTCTGGCAGAATAATCCCAAGAGCATCTTGCTATGAAGTACAGCCCAGCCTTTGCAGCCCCCCTTCTCAGATGATATGCAATTCCTTTGTATCTTGGCTCTAATAATCTGACTTCGTCTGGAGACTCATGCACCTGCTTGCCATATGCCATGTGCCCCGCAATCCTCGGATGCGCCAGAAAAAATGAGTCCTCTTCAAGAATTCTTGCCAGCCCAGAAACAATTGATTTTGACAGGCTCATCTTCATCTTTTCCATTCTTTAACATGAGGTGAAAAATCCACCTGATATGGAGGTATTCCTATTGAGATGCCGTATTTGGTAGCTCCCTCATACTGCTCCTTGCTTGTTCTGTCTATTTTGAATACCTTCTCTCTAAATATTATATAGTGCGTTGTTTCGTTTTTGTAGTCAGCATACCAGTTATGCTTTGAATCCAAAGCTCTGCTTAATTCTCTAGCAATCTCATCAGCTTTATTTTCAGGAATTTCAACAGTGTGCAGGGTCCATTGCTTTATCCAGGGAGTTTTATGCGCTTCAGTCACTTCTTCAACTATTGTTTTGACTATTTTTAATTTTTTAAGAACATCTTTGTTTTCCAGGCTCTCTTCAATTATAACTCCAACAAACCGCCCCATCAAATATAAAGAAAAAAGAGTTTTTATTATTTGCTATCTCTTTTATTTAAAATCTTCAGGGAATAACTTCCAGGTTTTTGTTGATAAATCATAAACATAACCCTGGCAGCACTTTCTTTTCTCAGCGCGTTCTCCTTTCCACTCTGGGCTAACGCGCTCTATTAAAAAATCTGGAAATTCCTCAACAACTGTTTTATGCCCTATAGCAACAATACAGTCTTCTGGCCTTTCCACCACTTCTCTGTAAAATTGATTAAATAGCCAGCGCAGTATCAATAGTCTGCCTGTTGAGCGATGAAAAAAGTGTAAAATAATCTTCCCCAACCGCCTTCTTTAAAGGAACAAGAATAGACCTTACTCTGCCGATGCCCTCCGGGCTTATTTTATCCAGCCCGCTTGTAAATTCCGCATAAACCATTAAAACTAATTTCTTAGTCATGTAGTATATAGTGTAAAAATTATTTTAAGTATTTATATATACGAAAATATATCTTGTTCTGGATATTTTAGAGAAGATGTTCTGCAAGACAATTATGCTTATAAGCATTAATTGCCACTTAAAAAAGGAGGTAAAAATGAAAAAGTTAATCTTAGTGACTTTAGCAACTATTGGAATTTTGGCAGCCAGTATTTTTCTCGTAGAAGGCTATTCTTTCAGTTATCCTTTTAACTTCAATTTCAATTACAGTTTTCCTAGTTATCCTAGCTTTCCTTCTACAACGAGGTACTGCACCTCAAATAGCAACTGTGCAAGCACCCAATTCTGCAAGTTCAAAACAGGAACATGCAGCGGATTCGGAACTTGTACTGCAAAGCCAGAAGCGTGCATAATGCTTTATGCTCCTGTTTGCGGGTGCGATGGCAAAACCTACAGCAGTGAATGTGTTGCAAATTCCAACAGAGTCAATGTTAAAAGAACAGGGGCTTGCTAGAGAATTTTTATTCTTTTTAGAATTATCTAGTCGACTCCTTCCATTTTCTCTTAAAAGAGTCTAATAACTGCCTCATGTGCTCTTTAAAGAAGGAAAAAAATTCTTCTTCGTCCCTGAAAACCTTGTGAGCTATATCCATGAACGGGCTTAAATGGGCTCTTGGAATGATGACAAAAACATATTTTCCTGTTTCCCTGGCTCTTGTGCATTCATCGCTTACTCCTTTTGACAAGTTTACTTCAGAGGCAGGATAATATGCAACCACATGAGTTGACTGTCCTATATCCCAGTTCAAATCTCTATGAACAGTCTGTTCATCAATAGCTTCTTTTTCTGCTTTGCTGATCCCTTCTTCCAACTCTACATCAATATCTGCAGGGTCTATGACCGGAGTTTCATGCCCGTCAATTTCTTTTCTTAAATTTCTAAGCCTTTCCTTAAAATTATTTATTTTTTGAACAGCTTCTCCTGAAGCCTCAGTCATTGGAAAGCTTGAATAAACCAAAAATAAATTTTCTAAAAGCGCGTCAATTATTATTGGATTTTGCTTTGCTGAAAATACGTACATTGGCTTTTGATAGTTAGCAGCCCACCCTTTTACCACGTTGACCTCAACGTTCTGCCACAAAAGCAAATCCCTCAAATCATGCTTCTGCGCCCTGCCCATTGCTCTTTTCAGCTGGTTCTCCTTAATAACTGACGGCTTGTTTATTATAGTTATAAACATATCCATTGGGATTTTATTAAGATGGTTCCAGTCGCAGGCGTTTTCAAAAACATTATTCCAGAAAAATTGTGCATGGGCATCTATAAAGATAATATCATACTCTTTTCTGTCTCTTTCCAGGTTGTCTATTATTGTTTTAAAAACCCTGTCCCTTAAATTAGCAAGCATGTCGGGCCGCAGATTAAGAAGATTTTCTTTTGGGACAGGAATAGAAGAATATTCCTGGGCAAACTCATAAAGCATGTCCCCTGTGCGGTAGATTTTAACTTTTTTCTTGTCTGTCGGATATCTTGCGCAAAAATCGTTGCTTCCGCTTCCAGATATTCCAGTAACAATTATTATTTTTGCAGGCATTTTTACATGTATCAGAACTCTTTTTACCCTGGGTTTATCAGGAATTAGGGGTTTTTATTCTTTCTCTTTCATTAAAACAGCGGCCCTGCTTAAAATCATCTTTGGCCTTTTGATTAGCTTAAAGCCCTGCTTTTCAGCTAGCTCAAGCTCCTCTTCAAACTCATTCCTGGAAACATGAAAACTAGGCTCGGCAATATACAATTTCTCTTTATCTTTTAACACTTTTTTGAGCTGTACAAAAAGCTTTTCCTTGTTCTTGACCTCATGAACAACGTAAAAGGCAAGTATAAAATCCACGCGGTCTTTTACATTAATCTCGTCTTGCTCGCATTTCACCAGTTTTATCTTTTTCTCATAGGAAGTTTTCTCTATGTTCTCTTTTAATAAATCAAGCATTTCCTGCTGCAAGTCCGCAGCAATGACTTCAGCTCCCAAATCTACCATGCCCATAGCAAACATTCCAGGACCGCATCCAAAATCCAGGACTTTCATTCCCTTCTTTACATAATTCCTCAGAATCTTTTTAGGGCTTTGCACCCATTTTCTTAGCCTGCTGTCTAATGCTCCAGCCATCTTAACAGAACAAACATCATGCTCTTTCATGTCAAAAATTTTTATTCATTTTTAGTTGAATTTTTGAGATCCTAAAAACCCTTTTGGGGTTTTTTTGATAAATAAACTTAAGAAACAGGGTTTTTAGAACTTTCTATTCTTTCAAAATTCCCATCTCTTTGAGCATTTTTATTCTTTTTTCATGCTCTTCTTCAGAAACACTTTCCTCTTTCTGTTCTTCTCTCTTAGGAACTGGAGGAACGTATTTTTGCCTCGCCGGGAACTTTAATCTTTTGCCGCCCATATTTATCTAACTTCAAAATGGGTATTTAAACTTTTTGAAAATGCCTAATTTAGAATTTTAAAAATTATCTATGCTACTGTAAACTCAATTTCTTCCTTTAAAGAGTTCCCCGCCTCATCAAGAATCTCTATTGTCAGCTCGTAGTCCCCAGAAACAAAACTCTTTTTCTTTGTGCAGAAGCCATCTCTTAAGCTGCTGCAAAGAATGCCCTTTCTTAATCTTCCCCTGCTGTCTTTATAAGAATAAGAAATCTTCTCTAGATTTTCCTCTGTTACATTCAAGTTAAAATAAATATATCTTTCTTCTCTTCCGCTTCCCTGCTCCCAAAAAGAAGAAGGATTATTCAAGACAGGCGCAGTTGTATCTACTTCTACTTTGACAGGCCTGGAAATATCCAGATTGCCTGCAAGGTCTCTTGCTACAAAAAAATACTCTATCTCCTGCCCTTCGTATTCTGATAAATCAACATCAAAAGAACACGCCTGGTTTTTTCCAGAAGGGCACGCTTTTTCTATCCACCCTTCTTCTTCCTCTCCATCCTCGCAATTAAAAGCATCGTAATCGCTAAATCCAAATCCCGGAGGGGGGTTCTCATTTGATAGGCATTCAAAACACTCTTTTGGAACCTTGCTAAATGCAGAGCACACTCGGTTTAAAATACTTGCAGGGCTTCTCTTCCACTTGCTGTTATTCACCATCTCTCCATTTATTACAATTGTAGGGCTTCCTTGTACTCCATATGCCTCGCTTAAATTAGAATCTTCTGCATAATACCCTTCCGCCCGGTTAAAGAAGCACTCTTCAAGCTCTCTAATATCAACATCAGAGGCATCTAAGCAGCTGTCATAATCTCCTGATTTTACAAAGCAGCTAAGATATTCCATATATTTATCCGGCTGCTCCTCTCTTATGCATAACTGCCTGTAAGTTTCCTTCTGTTCTTCTTCTCCATGCAGCATGAAATGCACAAATCTAATACGGATATCTGCGTTGTCTTCCAGCAAGCCCATAACAGACAATAATCCGTTTTCAGCCTGAAGACTATAAGGGCATAAAGCCATGACAAAAAGCTCGACTTTAGGCTCGTTAGAGCTGGAAGCAGAAATATTTCTTATTCTAAGCAAGATCGAGTCCAAATTATCTTCGCTGTATTTTACACTAAAACCAGAGCCATTTGTAACGCCAGAAGAAGGGCTCATCCTTGAGATTCTCGGGTTAGTATAATCATTAAGAAATTCCAATTCGTGAATCCCTTCATTTCCTTTAAAATCCCTGCATCTTATTGATAGGTTATGCCATCCCTCATTAAAGCTCTTTTCATCCTTATACTCCTTGCAAGAAGAGCATAAAGTCCTCCAGCCTGTCTCGCTGTCTGAAGAGTCCTTATATTTTATGCTTGCCAAACTTTTGTTAGAATAAACTTCCAGTAAAACTCTCCTTGAATTATAAGCTGCTTCGCTTACTGGAGAGGCAATGCTGCATAAAGACGGAATGTTCTCTTGAGGAGCAACCTCCACAACAGGCTCCTCTTCTCCTCCTGCAATTTCGTGCTCCTCCACTGCAACCGCCAAGCTAATAATGAAAATTGCAAGCAAAAATATTAAGATACCCACAGCTTCTTTTCCCATGGGTGTCTACATTGCTTTTGGTATTTAAGAATTGCTATATAGAAAAATAGTGTTTAGAATTGTCTATTTTTAACTTCAATTAAATTTTTCCCACAAAAAGCAGTCGAAAAACTTCCCATCTATAAATCTATCATGCTTGGAAGTTGCCAGTCTCTTAAATCCTAGCTTCTTAAGGAGCTTGTTTGAAGAATAATTGTCTGTTAGTGTTGTTGCAGATATTTTGTGCATTTTTAGCTTCTTAAATGCCGACTGAATAATTGCTTTGCATGCCTCTTCTGTATATCCCTTTCTCCGATACTCTTTTCCAATCCAGTATCCTATCTTGCACTTCCTGGAGTTATAGTCAATATCATAAAGATTAACCATGCCAACTACTTTTTTCTCGCCTTTTAATGTAATTGCCAGCTCACAATGCCTTCTTCTCTTGCTTTTGCTCTGCTCAATCATCCTTTTAATCATTTTTTCAGCTTTCTCAACTGTCAAAGGATGGGGAATATAAGCAGTAAAATAATTTATCGCTTTAGAATTACCAGCTAAAACAAAGTCTTTAATGTCTTCTTTCTTTATATCTCTCAATATTAGCCTTTTTGTTTTTATTTCCATGAAGAAAAGAGTTTGCTGGGGTTTTTAGGCTTTTGGTTCTACTTTTGGCAATTTCTTATATTTATCATCCGAATGTTCGTCAAAAAGGTACAACATACCAATGCCCACTGCACAAAGGAATAATGTGCCTACCCAAAAAAATGCCTTGCCGGCAGTATCAAGATCGGAGTAGTCCCCGCCGCCTGAAGTTTCCAGCTGATGCAGGTAAGTTCGAGTTTTCACCTGGTTCTCTTGGTTAATTTGCTTAGGCCAATCATCAAGAAAGTTATTGGGATTAAGAGGGTACCACGGTTGCAAAGTGTTTAAAGGATTAGCAATGCTTGTAGGGTCAGACATAAGATCATATGGCTGCTCTTGAGGCGCCCGATGCTCTTGAGCATAAACTCGATTGCTTAATGTTAATCCTCCTGCCAAAAGTGAACCAGCTAGCGCCCACTCAAGTCCTTTTCTTATCCTCCTGTTCATTTTAATAGAATCCCTCTTAGAAAGTCCATTTTCCATTTGTATTTAAAGATATATGCGATAAAGAATACGAAAGAAGATTCGGGTATTAGTTATTTTTTGCTTATCTCCCATAATCTTAAAATATACTGCTTGTAAGTTTCTGCAATATCTTTGCTTTTTATAAGTATAAGTGAGGGATTGTCTTTTACCCAATTAATCATCGCAACATTATTTCCAAAAACAAGAGTCATTATGGGAGTAAGGTAATCTGTACGAAGAAATCTATAATCCCATCCCTTTCCTACTCCCAAATATTCTTTCGCCCCCTTAACTGATTCTCTTACTTCCTTTAAATCATAATAAATTATTTTTACTTTAACTCTTCTTTTTATTCTCTCCTTCATCCATTTTTCAAGGAAAAAAGGCATAACCTCTGAACTTTTTCTTGAAGCACCCATTACAAAAAGCTCTTTTTCTTCCAGCATGAGGTTCATTACAGTCTGAACCCCTTTCTTGCCCTCATAAACCTCTGTTTTTGTAGTTTCTGCGCCTGTTTTTTTCTCTATTTCCTCCAATTCCGGCAAAATATCCTTTATTTTCTTCTTTTTATATTCCAAGCCATCTACTATTGTTCTAGGCTCACTTGCAGAAAAATACTTCTTAAAATCCTTTATAATATAGCTTACCAAGCCTTCCTGCCCTAATCTCTCCAAAACATCATATACAGAAGCTCTTGGAATCTCTGCTTTTGCAGCGATTTCAGCTGCAGAACTCTCTCCCAACTTCAACAACGCTAGGTATACTTTGATATCCACGTCATTCAACCCCAATAGTTTCAGTTCCTCTTCCATCCTTCTAGTTATTTTTCTCTGTTTTTAATCCTTTCTATTGTTGAGTTTTTTCCACAGCATAATTTTAAATACATTACGTTTAGTATTGTAACTATGGAGTAACAAAATGGAAACGAGACAATACACAATAACAAAGAAAATTGCGAAACACGGTTCACAGGCAATTATAGTTGTGCCTAAAATACTCCAGGAAAAACTAGCTCCTGGAAAGCTTGTAGAAATTAAAATAAACATTTTAAAATAAAAATGGCAAGAAAGAAAACAGAATACCTATCAAGAGAAGAAATCAAGGAAATGATGTACAGAATAGAAATTGGTAGGGCTTCCTGGAATAATGGATATCTTAAATTTTATCCTATTGGTGCAAAAGCACTAGGCAAAAGAAGGGGTTTAGAACCTGTGTTTCTTACAGCAAAACAAATCACACAACTGGCAAGACAGTACCAATATTATGTTGGTCTTTCTGATACTCTCTCTAGAAGTTTGGGTGTTGAAAATATAATACAATTTGAATATAATAAAAATTATCATCTTGAAGCAATTGCAAGGAGAATTTTAGCAGAACATGAGGGATTGATAAGAAGTGTATTTTGGGATAAGAATTTTAGCAGGAACAAAAAATGACAGACATAGTTTTATTTGAAGCAAATGGAAGAGTCCATAAGTCCTCTCCTGCTATAAGGCAATGCAAAGTTCTTCCGCTTAGTCTTAAGTATCTTCAGGCTTCTCTGCAAAAAGCAGGACATGAATGCGTTGTTTTAGCGCAAGAAAATAAGACTGAAAAGGAACTGATTCAAGAAATAGTTTCTTACAGTCCTTTAGTTGTAGGAGCAACAGCCACAACTTGCGAATTTCCAATAACATCAAGACTTATGACCTCGCTGAAAAAGAGAAGTCCAAGCCTAACAACGGTTGTGGGAGGCTATCATGTATCTGCTTATCCTGAATCATTAAACCCTGCTCTTTGTCCGCCAGATACTAATCCTAAAGGAATAGATTTTTTAGTAGTTGGTGAAGGAGAAAAAACATTAGTCAAGCTAGTTGAGTCTGTAAAAAATGGGAGTAGTGATAAAAATATTCCAGGCCTAGTCTATTTTGAAAAAGGCCAATTAAATGTGAATGGTCCAAGCGAACGAATACGCCAATTAGACACCCTGCCCATTCCTCAATGGACTAATCAAGAACTTGAATATAATGATTTTGATGGGATGATTTCTCGTAAAAAAGGTGAAAAAGGATATACTGTTGCAGTAGTCAGTGAGCGGGGATGCCCATTCGGCTGCAGCTTTTGTTCCACACAAAAAGTTTATGGCAAAAATGTAGAAAGAAGAAGTATTCCCCACTTGGCTGATGAGATAGAAGGTTTTGTTAGAAACAAAAATGCAGACATGATCGTCGACTACGCTCCAACAGGAAATCTGGATTCTCAAAGAATACACGAATTTTGTGAAGAAATTAGAAGGCGAGGCTTAGAAAAGACCTTTAGCATGTATGCTTTATGGAGATTAGAATCTCCAAACAGCAGCTTGATGATTGACAATGGTGCAGTAGAAGATTTAGCAAAAACCCTTTGGTGTTTTAAGGCCGGAATAGGCGTGGAAGCATTTAATCAAGAAGATGCTAGATTTTTAGGAAAAGAACACTCGCTAGAAAATCTTAAAGCTGCTTCAGAAATATTTGACAGGTATGGAGCAATATTTAGAGGGTTTTATATGATTACCCCAAAAACAACTTTGCAAACTGTTAAAACCTGCTCTACCAATGACTCTTTGGGGCTATTTGATGATTTAAGAGTAACTTATTCTACGCCCTTCCCTGGAACATTACTTTATGAACAAAATAGAGATAAATTAATGACTCCAAATTGGGGCGATTTTACTTGCGAACAGCCAGTATTGACTTCTGATTTTCTTAACGTAGAACAATTAGCTAGTGCTAAAAATGAAATATTACAAGGATTTTTATTAAATCCTTACAGGCATAAAAGAATACAGGAAAAATTGCAAAGATTTCCAGAACTTGTTCCAGGAATGAAAAGATATCATGAAAAAATGGCGGGATATGGATTCAAAGTTTTAAGCTAATGCCGAGCAATTTTCCATAAATGCTCAAAGTATTTTCTGAAAGAATCTTTTTTTATAAACAAAAAGGTTTATATATGGCTTTAAACCATAATATTATGGTTTAAAATGGTAAATGAAATCAAGAACATATTAAGAATACTTATTGAAAACAGGCAAGAGAACTGGAATATTAGGAAACTTTCTAAAATAAGGAAAATAAACTATAAATCTGCTTATAATGCAATAATGGCTCTTGAAAAGCAGGGAGCCATAAGGTTACAAAGCCTTGGCAATACAACAATCTGCTCTTTCAGTAATAAGTTTAGTCCATTAGTTTTTGAGGCAGAATATGAGCGCAGAAACGATTTAATAAAAGACAAAAACTTCAAGATAATCTATAGCAGATTAAACGAACTAAAGTATCCTTTTGTTTCTTTATTATTCGGCTCATGGGCAAAAAAAACTGCTTCAAAAAATTCTGATATAGATATACTTTTTATTGTTTCAGACGAAAAAACAGAAAAAGAATTAAGGCATGAGATTTCACTTATCCCTCTTGAAATACACGCAACTTTTGTTAATTACAAGGATTTTATTAATATGGCAAATAGCAGAGAGTTTAGTGTTGTGACCGAAGCAATTAAAAAGAATATTATTTTAACAGGAATAGAAGAATACTATAGGATTTTAGAATATGTTAGATAAGGAAAGAATTAAAGAGGCAAAATATAATGTAAACACTTACTTAAATGAGGGGCTATTAAAAAAAGTCGTGATAAAAGAGCCTCAGATAAAGCAAATTCTTCTGAGTAATTGCAAAGAAAGCTTAAGTGTCGCTGAAATCTTATTTAAGAATAGTTATTCTAATCTCTGGACAATAGTATGCTCATATTATTCTATGTATTATGTAGCCAATGCTGTTTTGTATGAATTTGGCTATAAAATAGGAGATAAAGTAAGCCATAAAGTCACTGCTGATGCATTGATAGCTTATGTCATGGAAAAACTCAAAGAATCTTTCTTGGAAGATTATGAAGAAGCAAAAGAAGAGGCACTCGAATTATCTGGAAATAAAGCTGGAGAATTAGTAGAATCATTTAATGCTGAGTTGGAGAAGAGATCAAGATTCCAATACAGCACAAGCGAGACTGCTTTAAGGTCAAAAGCAAGCACTTCTCTTGACAGGGCAAAAAGATTTGTATTTGAGATGGAAAAACTCATTAGATAATTCTGAAGAAAAATAAACTTAGAGTCATGTGGAAAAATGTACATTTATTTTTTACTTATCTCCCATAAATGCTCAAAGTATTTTCTGAAAGAATCTGCAACTTCCTTGCTTTCTATCATTATCGCCATTGGATTTTCTCTAGTTATGATGAAAATAATTACTTTATTAGCATAAATCTCAGTGCTTGTGGGCATTTCAAAATCTTTTGAGAGAAATCTAAAAAAAGTGTGTGGAAGATTTTTCCTTTTTTTATATAAGGACTTGTATTTTTCATTAAGAAGATGCCTATGTATTATTCCTTTTTCTGCCCGTATTTTCTGCCTTTTTGTGAAATATATTTCCCAGGCTTCTGGCTGCTCTGTTAATCCCATAGAAAGCCATTCTTCTCCTTTTCCCAAAATCTGTATTATATCCTCATTAGCTGTTTTAAGCCCTTCCCATCCAGTATAAATCTTAGCCTCGCTTTTTCTTGCATGTTTCTGCCTCAATATTAAATCAGGGACTATTTTGGCTATTTCTTTTTTCTCCCCATCTATTTCCTCTCTCTTTTCTTCTAAATAATCTATTATTCTCTCAGGGCTTGCTGCCTCAAAATATCTCACATTGTTTCTGATAATCGAGCTAACCAACCCTTTTCCAGCTAATCTGTCCAATACTTCATAGGTTTTGCTTCCTGAAATGCCGGATTTTTTGATTACCTGCCCAACAGAAGAGCTTCCGGTCTCCAGCAACGCCAGATAAATCTTTATTTCTCCTTCTGTAAGCCCTATTTTCCTTAATGCTTCTATCATAATCTTATCAAGCTGGCCTTATTTTTAAAATTATCTATTATAACGTACTAAGGGGGAGATAATACTTATAAATCTCCTGTCTTCTACTGAAGAATGGTAAATACTAATAAACAAGAAGAGCAAACTGAAAAAATCCAGGCACAATTTGATTTATTCATAGAAGAAGCTGGAATCCTTGTACCTCCATGCAATACTCGCGTTTTCTTAGATTCACGAAAACAATTTCCCATATGCGGCCATATAAGGACCCCCTTACTTAAAGATATTATCAGCCTAACAGAGCCAATAGATCCCTACAGGTCTTTAGCTTCGATTAATAATGCTCTTCCTCAGGTCAATTTTGTATATACAGATTTCAGAGGAGACCGGGTATTTCTTATTGATTACTGCAGAGCTTTGGCCGTAGAAGATGAACAGGGCTATTGTACTGAATCTGGATCTTATGTTTCTGCGCTTAGTGTGATTGGACAAGATATAGAAAATGCAGGATATCGCAGCGCCCAAACATTTCGGGGCGCGAACCCCGACCTTAAATGGATAGAGATTCTGGGGATAGTTCCAGAAGAATCTTTAAGGGAGCACGCAAAGACTTTTGGGAGAATTAATTCTTCATTAGACACTCATTCTAAAATAGAATGGAAGAAAAGGAGATAGATAAAATAACGAAAAATGGTAAATTCATTAAAATCCAAGATAAGGAGAGCAGCAGTTTCCGGCCTGCTGGCCATTTTAGGAATAGCAAACAGCTGTTCAGCAGCAGAACCTTCTGTTTATGTTGAATCTGGAATTGCTTCTGACTATGTTGTCCAACATGGAGGCATGAAAAAAGGAGCAGTCAACCAGTCTCTAGTTAATCTGGATTTCAAAAAGGGTTTTTCAGGTTTTGTCTGGCAGAATTTTGATTTTGAAGAAGACAAAACTAACGTAATAGTCCTGTATACTCAATATAAACATTCAATCAGCAGGGATTTATCTGCAAGAATAGCTTTCCAGCATTTCTTCTATCCTGGAGGAGAATTTGGGAATTATGACAATGCAGCAATGGCAGGATTTCATTATTCTAATGCTATTGATGTTGACTTTGACCTTACACAATTAATAGCCCATGATAAAGTACCCAATGGAACAAGATATTATGCCAAGCTTTCCAAAACCCTGCCTCTAGGGAAAATAGCAGGCACAGAAGCTTCAATAACTCCGAGCATTAGCGCTGCTTACATTGATAATTTTTACAGCAGCACTGGATTTTCTCAAGTTACTCCAGGAATAAAAATACAGTTGAGTAAAGGAAAAGCAAGCTTCAATCTTTTTGTTGACCAACAGTTCGGAGAAAATGGTTTTGAAGATGAAACTATATACGGTGCATCTCTAGGATATAGTTTTTAGGCTCTATTTTTATTCAGCTCTCTCTGGTTTAAGTAAACACACACCGCAGCTCCAATTACAAAAATCCAATCAACAAAAAACATCAAAGCTACAAACCCCAACCCAATTATGGAATAAAGTACAATTTTCTTGTTTAATTTATTCCTATTTGCCTTATTTTTCTTTGAATTATTTTTCTTCATCTTTAATTAAGCAGGATTAAGAGTTTTTAATCCCATCTATTCCATTCACGCCGCCATTGAATAAACCTCTTCTGCTACATCAATAACTGTCCTTTCTGTATAGTCCGCTTCTCCAGGATTTTTATATAAAATTCTAAACGAAACCGGGCTATCTCCGCCTAATGGAAACCTGATGCCCAACTTTTTCTCTAACTGAGAAGCAATCTCTGAACCATCTATCTCCTCTGCAAACAAATCAGAGTCTAGACGCGCATCAGAAATAATCTCTTTGTCACTTGCATTTCTTGCCCTGACTATTACAGAATGCACGGCGCCAACAACCCTCCGGCCAGTTTCCTCAATAAAATCCCCTCCAATTCTTTTGCGTAATGCATCATACAGCTCTTCATTGAAATAATTCGCAGCATCCATGCCTTTTTATTAAAAATTAGGCTTATAAATATTTATACACTAAATAAACCTGTTTCCCAAACCATCCCTCTTAGAACACAATAAAAATTAAAAATAACAAATACTTATGATTTTATGCATAAATTATCAAAAAACAGCTCAGTTACTCTTGTCGAACTTCCTCCAACGCTCTTTGGCATTTTAAATGGAGACACTAGTTTCGATATTTACTCTCAGGCAAGAATGCCTGCGAGGGCAATCCATGTTCTAGAAGGGATTTTAAGGAATGCTGGATGGAAAAATACAATTTCATTAAATCCTATTTATAATAAAAAAAAGGGAAAGCTGACTTCTGGAGATTTCAAAAGAATATTTAATTCTGATTTTTTATTAATCTCTTCAATTACCCGAACCTCTCCCCAATCTCAGGAACTTGCCAGACTGTACAGGCTGAAAAACCCCGAAGGAATAATCATTGCAGGCGGTCCCGACCCTACATTTAGGATAGAAGACTGGCTAAATTTCGTGGACATTGTAGTGAGAGGCGAGGGAGAAAAAACAATCATAGAATTAATGGATCAGTTGATTAAAAACCCAAAGAACTTAAAAAACATAAAGGGAATAGCTTACAAAGAAAATAATAAAATCATAATTACAAGCCCCCAGGAACTTTTAACTTCCGAAGAATTAAGCAAGCTTCCTCATCCCTACTATAATGATTTCATAAAAGACAAAATAAGCGCAGGAGTAATAGAAACTTCAAGGGGATGCCCGAATAATTGTGACTTCTGCACCGTAACTAAGGTTTATGGAAGACAATATCGTTCAAAATCCATTGATTACATTCTTCAAGAGCTAAAAAGAACAAAAAAAATGGGGACAGCCCTGTTTTTTTCCGATGATAATTTTATTGCAATCCCAAGCAAATCGCTGGCTCTTCTGGAGGAGATGGCTAAAGATAACCTAAATAAAAGGTATAGTGGAGCACAAACAACCATAAGAATAGCAGATAATCCTAAACTTATGAAAGCCTTAAAAAAAGCGAATATTAAAGCCCTATGCATTGGAGTAGAATCAATTAATGACGAAACTTTAAAATCTCTAGGCAAACCCTACACAGCAGACCAAAATAGAAAAGCAATAAAAATAATAAAAGAAGCTGGTTTTTGGGTTCACGGGATGATGATGCTAGGAGGAGATGGAGACGCCCCTGAAACTTTAAATGAAACCTTAAAATGGGCCAAGGAAAATTTAGACAGCGTGCAATTCTTTTCACCAATACCTATACCTGGAACGCCCTTTGCTGAGAGAATGGAAAAAGAAAAAAGAATCCTGACTAAAACCTGGTATTTATACGACGGCAATCATGTAATTATAAAGCCCAAGCATTTTACACCCTATCAGCTTCAGAAAACTCTTTATGGAATGTATGAAGATTTCTATTCTATAAAAAATTCCCTGAAAAGACTAATTTCATCTAAAAGCAAAAAATTAGCTCTTAGCATCTTTTTCTACAGCCAGTTCAAAGGAAGAAAAATGATTCACAATCCCCAATCTGATCATCATCTGGAGTTTCTTAAGTCAGTAAGCTAAATTTCCTATTTAGGACATTCCCCATCTGTCCAGTAAGCCACATTCTCATTCGAACAAGCCATGCATGGATTGCTGTAAGTTTGAGCGCAAGGATATTTTACGCATTTTATGTTTTCATTAAACCATCCGCATACAGGCGCGTACTCCATCGTACACATTTGGGCGCCTCTTTGCGCAGGACTGCAGTAGTTTTTCTTTCCATCCACGTTATTCTCTATAGCTATAGCCCAGTTTCTCAAATTAACTTCCATTCTCTCTTGGTTGTCATTTCTCTGGAGCGTTATATTATAGCACCCTTCACACTCCTGCTTGCTTACTTCAACAACAGTTACAGGAAAACTTAAGGGCGCTATGGCAATTTCTGCAGCTCTTCTATCCTCTGCTTTTAATTCCCACTCTCTCACACACGCCCCAACACTTTCGTTCCAAGAATATCCCGCCCCTGTCAAGCATCCATGCTCATCTTCCTGCCCACCAATATTCCCGCCATTTCCCCCATCCTCTTTAGAATAATTTAAGATTATAATAGCTGCGCCTATAATAATAACAATAATCAAAATTCCAACAATGATTGGTGCAGTTTTATTTTTCATATATCCTCTAAGCTGAATTAGTATTTAAATCCCTCGAAAAGTTCAAGCCAGTTTGAAGCTTTATATTTTAAAAACTATCTCTTTTTAATTTCACTTACTCTCTTAACAAGCGCAGCTTCTAGCTGCTTCAAAGGCACCCCTATATCGCAATCCAGTGCGTCTTTAAATCTATCCAGACCTTGCAATCCTCTCAATATAGGAAACCATCTTTTAGTTGCAAGAATAAATGGATAAATTCCTCCTGCTTTATGGTAAGTTCTTGCCTCTGTCCTGGCTTTTACTTCAATTCTCTCTCCAAATCGACTCATCCAATAAGCCCCTACCTCTCCATAAGCTGTTGCAACAGCCATGCCGCTGTAAGGAAGCCTCTCTTTTCCAGAATTTCTTAGCATCCTGTTGTCCCTAAGAGCATGCATCGTATTATCAGGCACAATAACTGCATCTGGAACTCTCCCATAAGCCTCCTGATATTTTAAAACACACAAATCTACATTTCTCCCAAGTTCTTCAGTGTTCATTCAAACAAATGGAATCTCTTGTATTTAGAATTTTCTATTTTACTGCAATTCAACATAAAAGTAATAAGGAGTTGCAGCAGTGTCTGTTCCGTGCCCGTTCTCTAATACTAGCATCTCAAAATCATAATATTCCCCATCAAATCCTGCTATATTCTCCTCTTCCAACAGCGAAGCGAATATAACTTGAGTTGAAGAGCTTGCATCTGTCAATAACACTTCTTCAAAATGATTGTCGTTGCCATGCCCGCTTGAATCAAATATCTGCGTGCTGGCGCATGTGCCTGTTGCAAAATAAGTTCCTGCAGTATAGAATAGATCATGGCTGTTTCCTGTCTTAAAAGTCTCATTCACCCCATCAACATCATCTGTAGAAATGTTGTACAAAGCTTCCAATGCCTGATGATTATTCATGTTAAAACAAGCTATGTCTCCCCATGATATCTCCCCGCTCCCGTTTATAGAAGCGTAAACCTCTCCCTCAGGGCTCGCCAAGCTCCAGTTATAAAGAACTTTATCATTGCTGTCTGCCAGCTGCAGTGTTCCTGAAACATTACCATAGTAACCCTGCCAGGACTGAGTTGTTGTATACCCAAAAATATTCAGCCGGGTTACATTTCCTGCTTGTGCCTGGATTGATTGGGGTTCATCTGCCGGAGCAGTGGAAGTTATTGCATTTGTGTAATTTGCTCCAGAAGGCGTAACAGCCATAACACTGCTAAAATAATATAACAGAGCAAGAGCTACAAAAATCGAAAAACAAAGCAGGCTTATTCTGATATTTTTGTATTCCATCTTCAGTATTTTATGTCCAGGTCCCACATTATGCACCTAGGCGCTTTTACCTGTTCTATCTGCCCATTTATTTCCCTTTGAAAATGCCGAATAGAATCCACCCTTGCTCTTTTTACAACTCCCAAGCCCATTAGATTATTAAGCCTCGGAGCAACAGCTGAAGCAGTAATCCCCACTCTTCTTGCAATTTGCCTCCCTGCTAAAGGTCTTTTCTCATACAAAGCTCTTAAAATTTCCCTGTCAGTACCGTCAATAACTCTTGTTTTCCTATTTTGCATTTTTATGTAAAAAACTCTGAGCTAAAATCTCAGAGCCATTTTTAATTTGAGTTTTTTATCAGACAGAAAATCATAGTTGCTTATTCGAGACTAAAAATTTCAACGATGATTTTCTGGATCTATAATTTCCAGTTTAACTTCCTTGCCTCTAATAAGCCACCTTAGCTTATCCCCTTTTCTCAGCTTAAGGCTCTCCCTGATTTTTATAGGAATTCTAGTTAGCAAGTTCCTCCCATCACTGCTGACAGTGGATACTTTCTCCATATCTGCCTGAATTTCAATTAAATCCCTTAGTTCTTTTTCAGTAATTGGCATGTCGGAAATGATGATGCCCGGCTCCATTTCCGAGCACCTGAAAATGTTTACATTTTCTGTGCAGAAAATTCCTTTTTGGGAATTTTCATGCATCCTAAAAACCCCACGAAAAAACGGGAGGGTTTTTTTGATGACTATATAAGAAAAGTGTACTTTTTAAATATATCTATTACCCTCAATTAGTATAAATAATGTGTACACAAAGAATATATCTATACTTTATACATCCTGTAACTTTCCCCATTTTCCCTAAAAACCAGAGATTTTTCAGCTCTCAGCTTTATTTTCTTAAATATATCTTCAGAAACCAAGATGCCTCCCTTGGCATGATCCACCATTTTTCTCGTAAGAAGAGAGAAATCCTTCAAGAATTTCTCTTTGTTATGGAAAGCCCCGGAATTTATAGCAATAGAAACTCCCTGCCCCCCAGCCATGGCTTTGTTTCTCACTTTTTTAGCCAAGCTATAGGAAAAAATTTCGGGATTTCTATTAGAATCCGAATAAAACAGTATATAATAGAGGTTATCTGAAAGTTTAGTCAGGGACAGATTTTCTTTTTCAACAAGCTCTCTTACCCCTTCAACATACTTATCGAATCTGAAGAATATCATAAATGCTAAATTCTCCCCCTTCTGAGGCTCAGGCTGCTTGTTTTCTTCTTTTTCTCCTGTTTTCTTTGCTTTTCTCCTCTTTTTTATCTTCTTTATTAAAAGATAAAAAGCAAACAATATAAGCAATAAAATAAAGAAATAAAGATAGCTCTTTAGGCTGATTGTAAGCTCAGGAAAAATTGCAGCAGGAGTTATTAGTGAAAGAGGAATGTTCATAAACTTTTTTTCACCAACACTTATATTAAACACCCCGCTTAAGTTCAATGTATGCCTCATCTCCTCACCTAAGCCCAAACCAACAGGTATCGAGATGTTCTCCTCTCGTGATGAAGAGCTAGCTAATAAAAAAACATTTCCAGTATAATTAACATTTCCTATATTCCTTATGACAACGTAACTTCCTCTAGAATCGTTAATTATATCAATAGAAATCTTCTCGTTATCTTCTATTGATATCGGCTTTTCAGAAAAAATATCCCCATAATAAGCACGAATATGCCAAAAGCTCTGTCTGGAAGAATCATCTGGGAAGGAATAAATAAAAATGCCGCCGCTCTCAACCTCTCTACTAGAGACTATCTCTCCGCTAGGATTAAACAGCTTGACAATTATTGTCCCATTGTTAACAAAGCCTCCCGCCTGGTCTAAAAGGGAAATCTTAGCTGAAAAATTTAAAGGCGGCTTTACAGCTTCGTCTGCTTCAATTTTTATAGTTGTAGGCTTGCCCTTAATCTCTATTTCTTCAGTTTTCTTCCCGTAGTTAATAATCTGCTCCTGGGCATTTTTCTCAAATGCCTCTACTGTCAAGGCATATTTGCCAGGCGCGGCATCTTTTTTTATTTGAAACTCAAAAGAAAAATTCCCGTTGCTGACATCAATAGTCCTGTTTTCCAATTTATCCAAGGAGATTCTTACAAATCCTTTTAATTTTTCCCCGTTTTTCTTTTTTGCGCTGCCGTTAATAAAAAGTTTTTCAGAAGGGAAAAAGAGCTTGTTATTCAAGCTGTAATCCAACTCTATAGCATCACTAATTTCAAACTCCTGGCTGTCCTTATTTTCCCCGTCAAAAATAACTTCTAGATGGCATTTCCCATTCAAGGAAGCCGGAAACCCAAATACTATCTCTCTTTTTTTATTTCCTTCTACATTATAATATTGCTTATGCACTAATAACCTCTCTCCACAACCAAGATAACACTGCAGATAATCTGCTGCGCTCTCCTGTTTTTGAATTGAAATGCTGGCATTAATATTATCCCCCGCACTATAAATCTCTCCCAAGTCATTAATGATTATCTCTGCGCTGGCATTGGTAATTAAAATAAAAAGCGTCAAAAGCAAAACACCCTTTTTCATTTTAAGTCATTTTAGATTTTTTATTTAAGCCCGTCCACGATTGTCTTTATCTCTTCTAAATCTTTCGTTAAAGAAGATTTTTTCTGAATTTCTTTTAGAGCATCAATGTACCTTTGGACTTTAGCCACTAGCCTTTCAAGCTCATCTTTTGAAGCTAATCCTCCAATCCTATCTTTTAAGAAGCCGACATCTTTAGTATTCTGGTCCATGCTGACTTTCATTTCATTAAGCCTTGCTTCAGCCTCGTCAACAAACTGGAATTTCTTTCTTATTTCAGCATAAACCGTCTCTACCTTATCAGTGTTTATTGCAACTTTTGATTCTATTTTCTTTATTTCAATAAGCTCTTTCTTGACTTCCTCGCTCAGTTTTATAATCTCCTCTACTCCTCTGAAAAAATCAACCTTTCGCTTAACAGCTTTTAATTCTTCCATTAGCCTTTCCATGATTGATTCGTTGCCCTCTAAATTTGCTTTCAATGCCTCTGACTTGGCCTCTTGCTTCTGCACCATTGTCATTATTTTTTCGGGCTTGACAGAATCCACTAAATCATAAGCTTTTATGGCCTTAAGCTCAATCTCCTGTATGCCTTTATCTCTCTCAAGAATCATGCTCCTTAACTCTCCAATCTGCTCGCTTACTCTTGAAAATCTTTCTGTAAAGCTCTGCCTTACCTCTGTAAAGGCTTCTATGCTTGCCTTCATCCTATCCACTTCTGTCTGCAGCTTGGTTATAGCAACAGCGTCCGAAGGATTAGATGTAGCAGCTGGTTTTTCCTCTGCCTTTTTATCAGCTGGCTCTTTCTCTTCTTCACCTTCTTTCTTTTTTCTCTTGAAAGGATTAAACATTTTTTACGAGCAGTTTCGCGAGTGAATCTCTTTGTATCATCTCGAGCGGGACTGCGAGACCTCCTTTTCTATCTGCTTGAATAAGTTTGCCATATTTATAAAGTCGTCCTTATGATGCGTCACATTAAAAAGTTTTATTTTTGAGCCAAGCAGGCTTAATTTAGTTTCAACAAAAAAGACATCATCGCCCTTTCTTTTCATAATTTCTGTTCTGTCCTTTAGATAATCGTACTCCCGCTCTAATCTTGCTTTCATCAAGTACTTTATTGCCCCTATTTTATCATCCCGCTCTACTTTTTTTAAATTTTTCAAGCTTTTTTTCTCTAATACCCTTTTAGCAAATTTCATCAGCCTTTTAGTCTCTTTTTTGTCAGCCATAGATAATGAAATAATCTATTATTTATAATGTTTTTCATTGGTGCTTACGCTTATAATATCTATAAATCAAGTAAAAAACAAGAATAGCCGCTAGCAAAGTGATAATAAAAGGAATAATCTCGGTTGTTTCACCTTTTTTATCATCTTGTGTTTTATCCAATACAGGATTTCCACTCTCTTCTTTATCTGTTGTACAATTATTTTCAAATCCTTTGTCAATTTTTAATATCTCACTATTATTTCCATAAACATCTATTTCTTTTGTATTGTTAAAATAAGGGAAAATAAATTCTTTCTCAGATTGATTCAATAAAATCACAGACTCGCTTGCATTTGGAATATAAATCTGGTTTCCATTTTCATCAAACCATTCAGGAGGGGGTGCCATATAAACTTCTAAATTAAAATTAAACTTCTGGGAAAACAAAATCTCACCAGTACAGGAGTATCCTTTTATCTCATAATCTCCAGAATTTTCTTTAGCAGCATTGTAATATCCCTCTGTAACTAAAAACCTAGAAAGGCTTACAGTTCCATTATCATAATTTAATTTAATAAGGAATACTTTTTGCGGAGCAGCACAAACCAAGCATAAACTTCCAACTAAAAAAACCAGTGCAAAAATCAGTATAATTTTATTTTTCATTTTATACTCCTGTATATTTATCAAGTTCCTGTTGTATTAAATGTTCGTTCCAAAGGCCGAAACCATAATTATTTTGTGAGGAAATGTGCATTATACTGCAGTAAGCAGATCTAAAAATTCCTTTTTCCATGTATTCACATCCCTCAAAACAATCTATTTTTAAATCCCCTTCGCCTTGACCAATATAATTTTTCCATTGTGCATTTTCTAAGCATTCTTCTCTTGTATGTAATTGTCCAGCATAACAATTTCTTTCTGAAGTCACATCCTTATAAAAGGTATCAGTACCTGAATAAAAATACTCGTCTCGTAAATTTCCAAACTGATGACCAAACTCATGAACAACAGTGTTTCCAATTGGAACAGATTCCCTATAAAAAAAATCATTTTTAACACATTCCTTCTTTCCCAATGAGGAACACTTTAATATAATCGCAAAATCTAATTCGTCCTGCATTCCATCACTATTATAATCATAAAAATCGTATTTCATCGCTTTTACCTTTTCACAATATTGTGCAAATGAGCAATCTTCAGTCAGATAAATCTCAGCAGAAATAGTCGAATCTCCGCCTCCAAAATCTGCTGAACTTCTAAAATTCTGATTAATAATTTTAACAGGAAATCGGTTGTTGAAGACACAAGGATTCTCTTCATCAATTATTGTACGTGAATCTCTGAATTCATCTAAAATATCAAAGTTTTGATCAACATACCATAAATTAAATTTATCTTTATTGCTACGAAAGGGTTCTACTGAAAAAATTCCCTGGCTTATCCCTTCAAAATCAACTGCATCTTGGGCTATTTGAACTCTTTGCTCACTTGTTAGCTCTTCGTACCCTCCAAAGAGAACAACAATATTTGCTCTATCCGCTTCTGGCTTGTTATGTCCGGAGATAAGCTCTTTACATTTTGTAGTGTCTGGTTTTTTAAAATTCAGTTTAAAATTTCTAATTTCTTCTATTGGTTTTCCATTTTTTAGTTCAAAGATTAACCTGACCTGATATTCAAATTGTCCTTCTTCAATATCGGATGTTAGCCACTCTCCTTGAAAAATTAAGGAAACCCCCCCAGTAGTGAATAAATCACTTTGCAGTAAATTAAGCTCATCAGAGAAGATAAGTTGATTTTGTCTAAAAACCTCGAATTTAGAGCTTTTTATTGAGTTAATATCAAATGAAGAATCAGAAGAAATAAGCCTAGCATCAATTATTATAATATCCCCAATTAGATTGCTATCAAAGTTTATAGAATCCAGTTCTGGTGTGAATAAGATCGGGGGATAAAGGAAAACTTCGAGTTCATTATAATCAAGATTTAGATCCTTAATGCAAGCGCCATCAGAACACCCATAAGGGCAGGGATAGTCTTGCAAGTCCACTAACTCGGAATCATTACAATAATATTCGCTGACTCTATTACAATTCCAATTGCTATCGCACTCGCTGCAAGAGTCAAAAAATAACGAAGCCTCATTATTTTGGCCCCATTTCCCATTAACTTTACCTTGGGTGTAGTAATCAATTCCACCATCAGAATCTGAACACGCCACATTTGCAGTCCCTTTATAAGTCGAAGGATATTTTTTTAGGTATCCATTCAAAAGTACATCAAATAAATCATTATCAACTACCGTACCAATATCATTCCCATTCCATCCTCGTATAAAATATCTTCCAGAAATCCAGAACACATCTCTTGATCCGTCTAAGCTCGTGCCTTCATAAACTTTGTTTCCATTTATTTCCTTAAGAGAAACTTCATATAGTCCAGTTAACTGCATTTGTTCAAACTCCGCTTCTAAAAAACTATCTGACAAATCATTTTCATAAATATTTAAGGCAAATTCAGAATGCTGGTCATTATCCATTGGGCTTATATATCTTAAATCTATATGGGTAAATGGCAGGGTACCTTGCTGAAAGTGCCACTCTCCTCTATAGATAAATCCATATAGCTCTGGCAAATCCCAAATCATATTGTCTTTGACAAATTGATCTTCAATAATATTTATACATCTTCCTCCAACACAGCTGGCATCACACTGAAAAATCTCTTCGGTTAATCTATTATCAAAACAATAATATTCTTTCAACCTATTTGTATAGAATCTTTCAGTCAAGCATTCATCTGTCTTACTTCCATAGATTCCATTTACATCTTTTCCAGTTGTTGTTCCTTTGTTATTGTAATCTAGTCCATAATCTGTTTCTGTGCAGGTATAATCCGCGCTTCCTTGATTCACACATTGCCCATTGATGCAATTATATCCAGACGAACAAGCAGCCAGATTTGTTCTGGCTAAACATCCATATGGTGCTCTCGAGCAAGTATAAGGAATATTTCCATCGCAAAAGCTTCCAAGATAACTGCATCCAGGGTCATTTACGCACATTAAAACACATTGTCCATTTTGGCATGAATAACCAGCAGAACATGCCCCGCAGCTTCCTCCACACCCATCATCCCCGCATGACGCATTCATACAGCTTGGAGTGCAGCTTATGCACTCTCCATTCTCGCATATATAATCGCATATATGGCTTTCTGACATAACCCTATTGCTTTCGCAATAAAACTCCACCAATACTTTATTGCCATATCTGGCAGTTGAGCAGGCATCATATTTAATCTGATAATCCGAAGATGTCCCATACATTATGCCTTTGGTCTCTCCATAATTATTATAGTCTCTTCCGCCATCTGTTTCAGTGCAAGTATAATCTGCAGCTGTGGGGCTTATTGTTCCTAACTCTCCTCCTAAATTATCTCCTTCACCAATACCAAAAATCTGCTTTAAAACATCAATCCACCCAGCAGACGCAATGCTAATAATTAAAATAAGGCTTACAATAAAAAATCCTGCAACTATCTTATTTTTCATTTTTTCTCCTCTGTTTTTTCTTCCTTGCCTTTCTCTTCTGTCTTAGCTTCTTTTTCTTTTCCCTTCTCTTCCTTTTTCTCCCCTTTTCCTCCCTTCTTTTCATCTTTCTTTTCATCTTTCTTTCCATCTTTTGTTTCTTTCTTCTCTTGCTTGGGCATTTTTCCGCCAAGTTTTATGAAAGCATCTATTTTCTGGATAAGCTCC
>Ga0315277_10001471_pt1 | contig 34332 bp, 21 predicted proteins | sample YL17G05_15_MG_FD_203695 | JGI IMG/M metagenome (GOLD analysis project Ga0315277, IMG submission 203695) | Sediment microbial communities from Yellowstone Lake, YNP, Wyoming, USA - YL17G05_15 | ecosystem: Environmental > Aquatic > Freshwater > Lake > Sediment | place: USA: Wyoming | collected...
GACTAATCCACGAATATCAGACTGATTCGTCGTCGAAGCCGCCTGCACCCAAGGCCGCCTTCAAAAAACAAGATGGAAGAATCGAAGAAAACCTGTTGACAGAGGTCGTTCCATATCAGTGTGCCCGTCAGGGCATCTCTTGAGACGCAGGATGTTGTGTCTCTACAGGGTCGTGGCACGAGCGCAGCCAATAACGCAGAACAAAGCCAATCGCCGCCCGTGGATGGTGTGTACGGCACGCTCTGCGAAAGCGGCGACACGGGCTCTGGGGAAGAAACGCCTGACGGCGTCACTACGAGCGGGGCCGGCACCTTCGATCCATCTGTTACTCAGAGATTGTGATTGGGCCGTTTTCCACGGTTTTCGCCCTTGTCCAGGACCCGGGCCCCCGCTACGATGGAAATGGCGTTTCGATACGGACGGCCTTGAAGGCTTCTCAGGGTTCAAACGGGCAAAGGCGACCGAGAGGTGCATTATGACATGGCGGCAAAGGCGTGTGTCATTGGGATTTCTCAGCGTGGCGGTGGCCGTGATCCTGGCGACGTCGGGTGCTCGGGGCGGCAACCGCGTGGCGGTTCCCGATCCGAGCATCATGCTGCCGGTGGCGCCTGGGGGAGCGGAGGCGCCTGCCCCGCCGGTCATCAAGCCGGGCACGCGCCTGACCTACTTCGGAATGACCGCCACCATCCCCGGCGCGTATGGAATGCTGGTACAGGACGATGAGGGAGGGTGGATCGACAAGAGGACCGGCAAGCGATACCGCGAAGAGGACGTCAGCGGCAGCGGCAGCGCGGCCTTCAACGTCGTCTACGTCGGTCACGTCGGGAACGGCGTCGCCGTGCTGTCCAACCGGATCTATGGGCTCAACACCGCCATCCAGAAGAGCACGCTCGGGCCGACGGGCGGACTGGTCGGCCACGCGGGCTGCGCCGGCGACTACTGGATCCATCCCGACGTGCTGAGGCAAGTGCAGGAGGTGAACACGCAGGGCGTGCGCATCCTGCGGATGCCGTACACGGTCGCCGGAAAGACGTATAAGGCGATCCGTTTTCAAAGTGACGACCTGTCCGGCTACAACGCGCACGTGTACGACCTGGAGACGGGCCTGATGATCTTCTACGGGTCTCGAATCCAGGGCCCGTCGGTGATCACTCCGCCGCTCGGCGGCGCCGGCATGGCCGGCATGGGCGAAGGCAGCTCGCAGGTGGTCACCGGGTGGATCGTGGAGGTCAAAGACATCGACGTGCTGTGGAAGAACGCGGCCCCGCCAAAGTGGATCGACGAGTTCCAGCAACTGTCGTACAAGGGAGTGCAGACGTCGGAGGTCGCGGCGGCCACCACAAGACTGGACCGGGCGATGACGGGAACGCTCACGCCAAAGGCCCGCGGACCGGGGTGGGTGCGATTCACGAATCGCTTCCTCTTCGAGAGCCTGCCTGGCATGCCGCCGAACGACGCCATACAGGAGGGTGCGTGCGGCGCCGCGACCATCGGAGGCTTGTGGATCGCGCCGGAGGCGCTGGCGAACTTGCGTCCTGGCCAGGTGATCGAGACAAACGAGAAGGTGGGGACGACCACCACCGTCAGCGAGGTGCGGCCGGACGCTGTCACTATCAGCGAGGTAGGCCCGCTGCACCGCAACGACTGCACCTATGACAAGAAAACGGGCATGTTGTCGGCGACGACACTCGTGCAGCAGATCGGGCTGGCGAAGATCACGCACAGCCTCCGCCTGACGGGCCAGCAGTAGACAGACGGCTACTTGACCAGCCTGGCGATCTGTCTGAATTGGGGATGCGTGGCGGTCTTGAGCAGCTCGAAGAGGGCCATTTCCGTGCTGCTGATGCGCGCGCCTTCGGCGGCCAGACGGGTCAACGCAGTCTGCCTGTTCTGCTCGGTCCGCGACGAGACGGCATCGGCGATGATCGTGACATCCAGGCCGCCCTCCATCAGGTCCATCGCCGTCAGGTAGACGCAGACGTGGGCCTCGATGCCGCACAGAAGGACCTGCTCCCGGCCGAGCGAGTTGAGCTGGGCGGCGAACTTCTCCTGGCCGGAGCAACTGAAGCTGGCCTTGTCGATCGGCTCGATGCCGGTCAGAAGCTCGGCGATCTCGGGGACCGTGGGTCCCAGCGCCTCGGGAACCTGCTGGCACCACAGGATGGGAATGTCGAGGATTCTCGCCGCCTGGATGAGGATCCGGATGTTCTTGAACAGAGCTTCCTTGGCGACCATCAGTTGGGCGAGCTTGCCCTGCACGTCAACCACGATCAGGCAGCAGTTGTGGATTTCGAGCATTCCGTTGCATCCCCTCAAAAAAGGGAGGAAGCGCCTCCGTGCGCAACATCCAGTCACCTTGTACGAAGGAGGATTATTGTGAGCGTTGTATCGATCTTGCCCTGGGGGGCAGGGAGGGTTTTCGGTTTAAATCCGGCGGACCTGACTATCTCATCAATGTTTGTCAAATCCCGTGCATCGCTTGCATCGTCATGGATCATGGCAAGGATCTCGCCGGCCGGCATATCCCGCCTCATGGCATTCATCTGGGCATAGTTCCGCGCCGTCTCCACGGCTGTCTGCGCACTGCCTTGGGCAACGACCTTGATGGCCTGCTCGGGCGTAACGGCCTCGACGGCGACGGCATCGGTGTACTGTCCGGGCCGGTCCACACGCAACGTTGCCATATCGAACGTCTGCCAGATTTCGCTCAGGCCGGCCAACAGACGGTTGACGCCCTCACGGGTGCTGGCCACTCGAAAGATTCTCGAATTGCCGGTCACTTCTGATTCAACAGAGCGCGACAGGCCATTCTCTTCGACGGCCCTTGAGATAAAGGCGCTTGTACTGAGGAAGCTGGCGGTTCGGATTTCCAGACGGCCGGAGAACTCGGCCACCGCTACGGGGATCGGCCCCCCCTGCCGATCATCCGTCAGCGGCTCGGAAGACGCATTCTTAGCCACCGGCCCATTCACGCCTGTGCCGGACACAGGCGCCAAAATCTGATATACCACCACGCCAAGCACACCCAGCAGAGCGATCATGGCGGCCGCCGCCACGAACCTGCGAGCTATCAATTGCCACCGACCGGCGATGCTGCGGCTGGAGACCGACGGCTCCTCGAGCAACGCCCTTCGCTCCAGGCTCAGCTTGATCTGTTCCAGCATCTCACCCGGGGCTTCCGCACGAGGCAGAGCGCTGATCAGCGTCTTGCAGCTCTGAAGCTGCCTCAGACGCCGGCCGACCTGCGGGTCCCGCGCCACAAGCCGTTGCACCTCCACATGCTGTCGCGGGGGGAGCTCTCCGTCAAGAAAGCTGTTGAGCAGCTCATCGATGTTTGGATTCACCTTCATTGACCATGGACTCCAAAATCTCTCTCAGATTGCTCCTGGCGCGGCTGAGCCGGCTCCGAACGGTCCCCACCTCGATGTTGAGCACGTCGGCGATGTCGTTGTAGTTCATCCCTTCGATATCGCGCAACGCGATGACCGCCCTCTGGGGCTCTTCGAGTTTCAACAGCGATTCCATTGCCAGGTCGCAGAGCTCACGGCTTTGCGCCACCATCGCCGGATCGACCACACGGTCGTCGCTCAAAAGATCCCTGAGCAACGATTCCGCCGTCCCGTCCGCCTCTGGTTCCTCGGCATCCAGCGACCGCGTCGATATCCGGGCATGCCGCTGGAGGTAGTTCAACGTCAGGTTCACAGCGATCCTGAACAGCCAGGTGTAAAAGCTGCTCCTGCCCTTGAACTTATCAATGCTCTCAATGACTTTGACAAACGTCTCCTGAGTTAGTTCCGCCGCATCGTCCGGGTTTCCGCACATTTTGATGATGACGTTGAAGATGCGGCTCTGGTACTTGAGGATGAGGCGCTCCATGGCTATCGTGTCGCCGCCTTGCGACTGCCGAATCAGAACAGAATCGTCTATATTTATACTCACTGCTCTCAAGTGCACAGCGTTCCTCTCGTCAGTGCATATCGACCAAAACCGCTCCCGCGCCCATTACCGGCGGCCGACGGGCCCGGTATCTTCTCAGAACCGGGCCATTTGGTCAACTGAATTCGCTCCGCGGCCGATAATCGGGTGCGGCTTGCACGCCGCCAGTCCTATATTTCACCGTGGCCGGCGCATGGAAATGGGGCCTGCAACCGGGAGGGTGCAGGCCCCGAATCATTTGCATCCGTTTGCAGCGACGCCGTCAGGCGTTTCTTTCCATACCCTGACGGGCACGCGACAAACATGTCCTTACTACTTGCCCGCCAGGGCGGCAATCTCGGCATCGCTCAGAACGATGTCGTACAGTCGGATCTCATCCAGCGCGCCGTTGAACGAGTTGCCCCCTCCTTGTGTATCGGCCCCGAACTGTATGGGGGCCTCGCGATCCGTGCCAAAGGAGAAGGCGGCTTGGGCCCTCCTGGCACCATCGACATAGCCCCGGGCGGTTGTACCGTCAAAGGTCACAGCGATGTGAGTCCATTGGCCAACCGGCACGCTACTTGCTATCTGGATGTCGTTGCCCTCTCTCTGGAAGACAAGCGCTCCACTGGTCTGGGCGATTTCGATCTGCCACATCATGCCCGTGCGGGTCCAGGGCCCGATTCTCTTGCCGATCAGGCCCTGCCAGGCGCCGGACAGGCCGTCCCACTTGGCCCACAGGGAAACCGTCAGCTTTCCGCTCCTCGCCGACGGGTTGAAGGTCCCGATGTCCACATACTGATGACCACTCGTTCCTTCGAATAGCATGCCTTTGCCGAGACCGGTGGGGCCATCCACGTAGGCAACGGGGAAGTTCGGATCACCGGCCAGTACGCCGTCATGGCCGTTGCCCGAGCTGTCCAGCAGATCGTTCTCCAGCTTATAGTGGGCCACCAAGCCGGTCGGCAGGATGGGGGTGCCGTACTGGACGTCATCGATGAAGATTGACCCAGCGCCGCCTGCCTTCGGATTGCTGCGGTCGCCGAATCCGATGAACATCTTCCTGATGGCCTTGGGATTGACGCCGGTGAAGTCCGTCAGCGGAATGGTCCACTGGGTCCAGTCACTCTTCAGCGTGGCCTGCGGATCCGGATGGTTGACCACTTTGGTCTTGCCGGCGCTGTCCTGGAGCACCACGTACATCTGCTCGGCTCCGTTCGACGGCTGGGCAACGCCGATATCGGCCGTCTGCCAGTTGCCGGTGATGTTGCCGGTGGTCTTGATCTGAGAGAAGTCCGCCACCGCCAACTCGTCCGCCACGAGGCTGCACACGACCATGCCGATGTAGACGCTGGTCGGCATGGTCAGCGTGATCGTGGACGCCGTGCCGTTGGTCTGCGTGACCTTGGTCCAGGTCGTTCCGTTGAGCGAGTACTCGCCGGTGAACGCGTTGCCCACGCGGGTGATTTTCAGCCACACCGGCAGCGGAGCGGCGTCGGCCCCTGTGTCGAATCCCGTGGTCGTCGAGCTGTTCGTCGTGCCGCGGTACATCCACTCCACCAGGCTCTGTTGTGCAGCGCTGATCATGTGCACGTGCATGCCCAGCGGCTCCAGGTTCTCCCGGATCATCACGCCGGCCTTCGTCCAGGCGGCGAGAGTCTTGACGCTATCCACTCGGATAGTGATCGAGCCATCGCCGGTGAGCTTCTTGTAGGCATAGCGGAACTCTGATGTCCCCTGATAGATGTCTCTGCCGGCCCCGCTGAGGGTAATGCCCGAAGCGGTCTGCGTCATGGTGGCCGGCCTGCCCTGGAACCACAGGCTCAGCGTCGTGGCCCCGTTGGTCGTCCAGTCCTGGGCTGTCGTCCAGCTCCGCTCGATCTCCGAGTAGAACGGGTCCCCGATGTTGTTGTACTCCACCGGCATGGCCTGCGCACCGCCGTGGATGCTGCTGGTCTCCATGATATCGCGGAGCGAGGGGTCGTAGCCAATCATGGCGTTGGAGCCGTTGCCCTGGCTGCCCTGCGGGAAGAACTCGTCCGGGGAGAACCCGTAGCCGTCAATCCACGCCTGGAAGACCCGGTTCGGCGACTCGTTCGTGTAGCTCTCGAAGTCGTCGATGTTGGCGTATTCGGTCGTGGCGAAGCTCCAGAGATCGCCCGGCCAGGAGGCGGCCTCATTGACCTCGTTCACTTTCCAATAGTAGAACTGCCCGAAGTCGAGCGGTGCAGGCTGGAAATCGCTTTCGGTGGTGGTGCCGGCCAACGCAGTGTCATCGATCACAGCCTGCTTATCGGTACTCAGATAGACCTCGTGCGAAGCGGCCTTGCGTCCCACACGCCAGTCGAGTGTGGCATCGACTGCCACCCCGTCGGCATACACAGCAGGGACTGGCTCGCGGACCTTGACCGGGACATAGGAGAAGCGGACCTCGCTCAAACCGGTCTGCTGCATGATGCCGCCCCAGTTGCTCTGGATCGTCAGGCGGACGAACCGCGCCTCGACGCCGGCCATGTCCAGGATCGTGTTGGCGGCATAGCTGTCGGCGCCGGTTCCCTGGGCAAACTCCACGTCGCCCAGCGAGTTCCAGGCCGTGTCATCCAGGGAGTACTCGACGGTGACCTTCCTGGCACCGAAGCCGACCCACTTTTCGATCGACTGGTTGTAGTTCCAGACCTTCATACTCTGGAGCAGGTAGGCTTGGTCAAACTCAAAGCGGATCCAGGCCGGCAGCGTCAGGCCCGGAGCGCTGAGCCACATGCCGGTGTCGGCCGACGAGTGCAGGCCGGTGGCAGGATCGAGCCCGGAGCCATCGACCGTCTTGGCAGGCGTCATGCTCAAGCTCGGGGTAATGCTGGAGGAGCTGGCCGTCGCCGTCACCGTCGCAATGTCATAAGCATAAGGCTCCGCCTTGAAACTCCAAACATCGCCCTTGAAGACCGTGTTGCTCGGTGGGGCATTGACCTCATCGACTCGCCAGTAGTAGGTCTTGCCATATTCCAGCGGGCTGGCCGGTTGGAAGGTCGTTTCCGTCTGGCCCTTGCTGACCGCCTTGGTGATATCGGCGCTGTTGACATCCGCAAAGCTGGTGCCCAGGTACACGTTGTGCGTCTGGGCGTATTGGCCCGCCCCCCAGCTAAGCGTGACATCGCGCGGCACGTCGGTCACGTCAGGAGCGGGACTCGGGTCCTTGGCCTTTCCAGGGATCACCTTGCCTATCAGAACATTATCGATGTGAAAACTTCCTTTCTGGTTGGCATCGCAATCGCAGGTGAATCGCACCGTCCCGATGGAGGTCAAGTTCTTGTTGCTAACCGTGCAGATCACGTCGCCATTCAGGGTGAAGGTGAAGTCTGTCCCCTTTTGCTCTACCTGCATGGTATTGTACTGGCCTGCCCGCATATTCGAGTTGGGGACCGCAGTCCAGCCTGGCCACTCGCCGGCGAGGGACGAAGCGTAGCTGAAGGAGCCCCCGACCCAGGCGTAGATGTCGATGTAGCAACTGCCATTCGACGCGCTGACGACTCGCAGGTGAGGCTGAAAGACGTCATCGGCCTTGAAGTCGAAGGAGATCTTGGTCTCACCCGAGACGGATCGGTAAATACCCGAGTGTGTCCAGGCCGAGCCGCCCTCCGTTCCTGCGACGAGAACCTCGTTGTCTTTGATTTGGACCGTAACGGTCCCATTTGTCAGAATGTTCCACCCATTCCCGACGGCGCCATCGGCCCGGTTGAAGTCATCCTTGAAAGGGACCCCCCAGGCGTTGGCCGCCGAGAACAGACAGACGAGCACGACAATGATTCGCAATTTACTCATCGTATTTCTCCTTTCCAATCTCGTTCGCGATATTTTCAGGCCCGGCGGGGACTGACGCCGATGACTCCGATCCACAAGCTCGCGGTCAACTCAATGATGGCATTTCCCGCGACTCGGACGACTTCGCGACACCCTCCATATCCGCGTATCATCGGCAGTTCCTCATGCCCGGTGCACAATATTGCGGGGATGGAAGACGCCCGTCTCAACTCTTTCAAGCGGCAATTTCCTCCTGCCGATGCGGTATGTGATTGCCCCAGCCGGCATTCACCCAGGTTCCTCCTGCGACCATTATGCCGCCGTCACATCAGTTCTGCGAAGAATCATATTCCACAGGTCCTATATTATCGGCATCCTACCAGGACACATGCCCGCCAGTCAAGTGTAAATCACAATGAGCCCGGAAACGGGGGTGACACCGTCTTGCGGGCAAGGACCCCCGCGCCGGCCACAGCAGGAGTCCTCGGCTCGATTGACAAAGCCGGCGATCCCTGGTACGCTTGAACTCGAACACGGTTAACGCTGAGACAACGATGGCGCGGGCTGTTGAGGCAAGGCCCGCCGACTTTGGGATCATTGACGATGCAGGCAGACATCGACATTCTGGCGTTGCTGGAAGCGAAAGGAGCCCAGTTGGCCAAAGAAGCACAGCGAGCGGTCATCCTTCAGCCCGGAGCCCTGGGAGATTGCCTGCTGACCCTGCCGCTGGTCAAGGTCCTCAAAGAGACGCTGGACCTGGGCGGGGTGGATATCATCGGGCACACGGAATACACCGGGATACTGCCCGGCCGTAGTTGCGTCGATGGCGTCCGGTCGATGGATTCGACGCAACTGCACCGGCTGTTCGTCGAGCCGGCCAAGCTCGACCTGGCCGACTGGGACCCGCTGATCAACGTATTCGCGGCGTACTCCTGGATTGTCACGTTCCTCGGCGAGCCCGGCAGCAATTTCGAGCAGAACCTCATCTTCACGGCCAATTGCAGCCACAGCGCGGAAGTCATCACGCTTTCCATGACCCCGCCGGAGGGTAGCAAGCGTCACATCGCCGAATTCTACCTGCAGCAATTCGCGGGACAAAGCGGGCTGGCCCTCGACCAGGCAGCCGTCCCGATGAATCGTCCCCTGCTCAAAGTCACCGAGGCGGACCGCGATTGCGGCGTCGAGCTGCTCGACCAGATGGAGATCGACCTGGCCAAAAAGCTGATCGTCATTCACCCCGGCAGCGGCGGACAAAGGAAGTGCTGGCATCTGGAGAATTTCATCAACGTCGCCAAGAGCCTGCGCTCGCGCGACCTGGAAGTCCTGTTCCTGCTGGGGCCGGCGGAGGTGGAGAGGCTGCACCCGATCGAGGAAGCCCACATGCACGGCGTGGCGAGATGCGTATCCCACCTGTCGCTGACGCAGGTTCTAGGGCTGCTCAGCGGCGCCGATGCGTTCCTCGGCAACGACAGCGGCGTAAGCCACCTGGCTGCCGGGATCGGATTGCGGACGTTCGTCGTATTCGGGCCGACCGATCCGGCCATCTACAAGCCCATCGGCCCCGCTGTCACCGTCTTCCAGAGCACGCAGACCACCTTCGCCGAGAAGCCCTCCCCGGAGCTCCAGAAAGAGGTCCTCACCGCCCTGGCCCCCATCGCCTGACCCGACTCCACCGCGATCATGCGCGACCCGCGAATCGGCAGGTATTCGACCAGTTGGCGCAAGGGCAGCTCGTCAGCTTCGGCTGATTCGATGACGCTGCGTTTATCGCTTTGCGGGTACCAGCGGGGAGTATGGCGGGCTCGCCATGATGCCGGGTCCTCCCCACCATACTCGAGGACGCGCGGATCGGTTGCGATGACGCGGTTCGAAATTCCGCCTTCAGGCGGCCCACGACCGCGTGAACGCGGAACTCCGAACAGATGAAACGAGTTGTGTCGCCGTCAGACGATGCCCCGTGTATGCCGACTACCGAATTGGAGCAGCCGACGTGCCAGGGCCGCCCCCCGCCGGTACCCGCAAAGCGATAAACGCGTGCCCAGAGCGATGTCAGCCGCGCATAGCTGTGCAAGAACATCACGCACGTGTGCGACTAATTTTCTTGGGGATGAACGGCTTCGCAGGACGAGCGGGGACGCTCGCCCTACAGTGCGGGTCGTCCTCGCTCTTCGTAGGTCGTGCGGCCCCGCACGACTCTTCTCCCGTGAACAGGAATTCATCTCACGAGGCGTATCCTCTCATCTGAAAGCCGATGAAACAATGTGGACACAGCAGGTGGCGGCATTTTGGATTCAGGGCAAACGCAAAGTCGTTTGATACCGCCGAGTATGTCATTGCGAGCGAAGCGAGGCAATCTCTCGCGCCGGGAGTTGAGATTGCTTCGTCGCTGCGCTCCTCGCAATGACATAAATGGGCTCTGCCAAGCAACTTTGCGTTCGCCCTGATTTTGGATTCGAGCCGTGTTGACCACGGTGCTTCGGCGGGTAGAATACATCGTTTGGATATTTGTTCTGAGAGCATTCCATGCAGGAACGAACGCTGGGCGAATTGGCGCAATACGTGGGCGGGCGCGTCTGTGGCGACCCGAATCTCGTGATTCGGGCGGCGGCCACGCTTGGGAATGCGCAGGAGGGAGACATCAGTTTCCTGGTCAACCGCAAGTACGAGCGGCAGCTTCAGACCACCAGGGCCAGCGCGGTAATCGTGGCAAAAGAAATCGCCGACGCGCCGGTGGCGCTGCTTGTCGCCGAGGACCCGTATCATGCGTTCAGCCAGATAATGGTGCTCCTGTACGGCCATCGCAAACACAAGGAGATCGGCATCAGCCCACAAGCGGCGATCTCGCCGTCTGCCCAGATCGGCGGGAACTGTCACATTCATAATTTCGTCACGATTGCCGACAACGCCCGGATCGGCGCCGGATGCGTGATCTACCCATGCGCTTATATCGGGGAGAACGTCACCATCGGCAGCGGCTGCATCCTCTATCCGAGTGTCACGATTTATGAAGGGTGCAGGATCGGCGACCGCGTGATCATCAACGCCGGCTCGGCCATCGGCGTCGACGGGTTCGGCTACGCCACCCACAAAGGCGAGCATTACAGGATCCCGCAGGTCGGGGCCGTGGTCATTGAGGACGACGTGGAAATCGGCAGTTGCTGCGGCATCGAGAGGGGCACTCTCGACGACACAGTCATCGGCCGAGGCAGTAAGCTCGGCGACCTGGTCACCATAGGGCACGGCACGCGGGTGGGCCCCTGCTGCCTGCTCGTGGCCCAGGTCGGCATCGCCGGCTCGACGACGGTGGGCCACCATTGTGTCATCGGCGGACAGGCCGGCATCGTCGGTCATATCACGATCGGCAATAACGTCACCATCGGCGGACGCGCGGGCGTGATCAACAACGTCGCGGATGGGGAAACCGTGCTGGGGGCGCCAGCCCTTGAGGCAAATCAGGCCCGGCGGGCGTACACGATGCTGCCGCACCTGCCCGAAATGCGGCAGGATATTCGCAACCTCCAGAGCAAGCTGCGAAAGATTGCCTCGCTGCTGGAGCCGGGTTCCAAGGATGCCGCCAAGCCGTAGATGTGAGGCCGAGCCCTGTCATGGATATGCGATGAACGAAGCGAATGTACTGGGTCTGATCGCCGGGGGCGGCCGCCTGCCCTCCATGGTAGCCGCCGGCGCCCGAAAGGTGGGATGCAAAGTCATCTGCGTCGGCTTTGCCGGCTACGTCGAGCCGGAGTTGGCCGGCGAAGTGGACGTTTTCTACGAAGTGGCGGTAGCCCGGCCCGGAAGCTGGATCCGCAAGCTCAGGAGGCACGGCGTCAGCCGTGCGATCATGGTCGGGCAGGTGACGAAATCGCACCTGTTCACACGCTGGCGAATCCTGCGATACGTGCCCGACTGGCATGCCTTTCGAGTTTACTATTGGCGGTTGCGCGGCCGGGACAAGCGGACGGACACGCTTCTATCCGCGCTGGCCGACGAGCTGGCCAGCGGCAACATTACCCTGGAGAATTCGATCATGTACTGCAAGGAGCATCTGGCCGAGGCCGGGACAATGACGAAGCGCCGGCCGACCTCGCGGGTCGAGGAGGATGTCGCGTTCGGCTGGCCCCTGGCCAAGAAACTGGGCGGGATGGACATTGGGCAGGCCATCGCGGTGCGCGAGCGCGAAGTCATCGCCGTCGAGGCAATCGAGGGGACTGCGGAGATGATCAAGCGGGCGGGCCGATTCTGCAAAGCGGGCGGCTGGACGCTCATCAAGACCTCCAAACCGCAGCAGGACATGCGCTTCGACGTGCCCTGCGTCGGGCCGGACACCATACGGGACCTGGCGGAAAATGGCGGCTCATGCCTGGTGGTCGAAGCCGGCAAGACGATCCTCATCGACAAGCCGCAGATGATTCAACTCGCCGATGAACGAGGAATATGTATCCTCGGGCGGTGACAGCCGGCGAAACGGACCCCGCAGACTTCGCGCACCGCTCAGCGGTTGCCGTACATCTCTTCATAGTACTGCTGATATTGCCCCGAGACGACGCTCGCCAGCCACTTCTGATTGGCACGGTACCAGTCGATGGTCCTGGCGATGCCCTGGTCGAAGGTCATGGAGGGCCTCCAGCCGAGCGTCGTCATGATTTTCCCGGCGTCTGTGGCGTACCGGCGATCGTGCGCGGGCCGGTCCTTGACGTAGCGGATCAGACTCGTTGATTTGCCGAGCCGCGCCAGGATGGTTTGCACGACTTCCAGGTTGGTCTTCTCGCAGCCGCCGCCGATATTGTAGATTTCGCCCGGCGGCGCCTGCTCCAGCACCCGCCAGATCGCCGTGCAGTGATCGTAGACGTACAGCCAATCGCGAACGTACAGGCCGTCGCCATAGACTGGCAGGTCCTTGGCATTCATGGCGTTGTGGATCATCAGGGGGATGAGCTTCTCAGGAAACTGACACGGCCCGTAATTGTTCGAGCAGCGGGTGATGTTGTACTTGATGCCCCATGTGCGGCCGCAGGCGCGCACCAGCAGATCGGCCGCCGCCTTGCTGGCCGCATAGGGCGAGTTCGGGCCCAGCGGCGATGCCTCGGTGAACACCCCCTGCGGCCCAAGGGCCCCGTACACCTCGTCGGTGGACACCTGGACGAAGCGATCCACGTTCTTGTCCCGGGCGGCCTCCAAGAGAGTCAGCGTGCCGCCCACGTTCGTGTCGATGAAGATCCTCGGATCGATGATGGAGCGGTCCACGTGGCTCTCGGCGGCAAAATTGACGATAGCGCAGGTGCGGTATTCATCGAGCAGCCGCCGGACGAGCCCGCCGTCACAGATATCGCCGTGGACGAACCTGTGCCGCTCGTGTCCGAGCACATCCGCCAGGTTCTCGAGGTTGCCGGCGTACGTCAGCTTGTCGAGATTCACGACAAGATGGTCCGGATGCTCTGAAAGCACCATTCGGACGAAATTGCCGCCGATGAAGCCAGCGCCGCCGGTCACCAGGATATTTCTCATAGCTGCCTCAGGAACGATTCAAGAGGTTCCCACCAGGGCCTGATCGGCCGATCCAGATATGCCTGAATCTTATCACAATTGAAACGGCTGTTCAACGGCCGCCGGGCAGGCGACGGGAAGTCGCCACTGCGGCAAGGCGACAATCCCACGTTCAGGCCAAGCCGCTCAACGATGAACTTTGCCACCTCGAAGCGGCTGGCGTAACCGGCAGCGGCATAGTGCAGCAGGCCCCGCGTTTGCCGGCTCAGAAACGTGCAAACCGCGTCGGCCACTTCCGTAGTCGCCGTGGGAGAACCGACCTGATCGTCAACGACTTTCAGATGCGTGCCGCTCCTTGCTCGCTCGACAACGCCGTTCACAAAGTTGCCGCCATGCGAGCCGTAGGTCCACTGCAGGCGAACGATGCAATGGGCACAGCCGCTCTGGCTCAGAAGCCGCTCCCCGGCAAGCTTGCTTTGGCCGTACTCATTGATCGGATTCGGGACATCTGTCTCCACATAGGGCCTGTCCAGTTCGCCGTCGAACACATAGTCGGTACTGAAGTGCAGGACCCATTTGCCGTTGTCGGCCGCCATGCGGCCCAGCAGTCTCACCGCCTCGGCATTCACTCGATGCGCCAATTCCTGCTGGCTCTCCGCACCATCGACGTCCGTATATGCCGCACAGTTGACAACGGCGTCAGCCGAGCGGATCACTCGCTCGAGTTGCTCGGGATCGGTGATGTCAAGCTCAGGCAGATCATACGGGCGCACGTTGATACCCCTCCGCGTGCAGGCGGCCGTCACATCGGATCCAAGCATGCCCCGGGCGCCGAGTATGGCTACAACGTCTCTACCCATTCCCGCAAATCCAATCATCGACGGAGGGCAGCGGGACGTGCACGATATGTACTCTCATTCCGGCGGCTCCCGGCTGACTATCTCGCTCGCCCGCGTCAGGGAGTCAAACGTGCCGGCGTCGGTCCACCAGCCATCGAGAATATCGCAGGCCATCTGCCCCCTGTGAATATACGCGTTGTTCACGTCCGTGATCTCCAGCTCCCCCCGGCCCGACGGCTTCAACGTCTGAATGATCTCGAAAACCGAGGCATCGTAGAAGTAGATGCCGGTGACCGCGTAATTCGATTTCGGCTTCTTCGGCTTCTCCTCGATGGCGATGATCTTGCCGTCGCGGATTTCCGCCACACCGAATCGCTCCGGATCGGCCACCTGCTTGAGCAGCAGCCGGGCGCCCGTCTTCTGCTCCATGAACCTCCGCGCGTGATCCTTCAGGCTCTTCTGAAACAGATTGTCGCCCAGGATGACCGCGATGGACTGCCCATTGGCGAAATTCTCCGCCAGGCTCAACGCTTCCGCGATGCCGCCGGCCTCATCCTGCACTTTATAGGTGAATCGGCAGCCGAACTCCCGCCCGGAACCCAGCAGGCCCACCACGTCGCCCATGTGCTCGACGCCCGTCACGATCAGGATTTCCCCGATTCCGATGGCAGTCAGTTTCTCAATGGGGTAGTAGATCATCGGCTTGCGGGCCACCGGCAGCAGGTGTTTGTTCGTCACCTTGGTCAGTGGGCGAAGACGCGACCCGGTCCCTCCGGCAAGGACTACACCCCGCAGATTTCCAGCCATGGCTCAATACTCCAACAAACGGGACGAATTCTACGTCTTTTGCCTCGCTCCGTCAACCAACCGGCTCCGAAGCGCTCGTGAGAAAGGCCGGCGGTAGTCAATCCGCCCATCGTGATGGCAAGCACGCTTGCACACGGCGGGTACGTCTCGAAAGTGTTTGACAGCCCGGTCACCAACCTGCTATAGTACGCGAAATTGGTACACCTCGGGAGTGTAGCTCAGGAGGTAGAGCAACGCACTTTTAATGCGTAGGTCCTGGGTTCGAATCCCAGCACTCTCAGTGAAGCGCACGACGTGGTGGCACAATCACCTGCGAGGTTGACAACCGGTCCGCTTACTCGGCGGCCCGGAGCGTTACCGGGCCAAGCAGGCCCGATTCCATCAGCGGGGTCTCGCGGGTCAGCTTGCGGATATTCGTCCTGGTGAAACGCTTTTCCGGCGGGAGAGACTGGTCACCGACGATGCGGTTGGGCCAGAAGTTGACTATGTCCACCTCCAGCGCATTGCCCCTGGCCTTCAGGGCGTCGGTCGCGTCCACACGGAATGGAAACGCCCAGAGCACACCGAGACTCTTACCGTTCAGACGAACTTCGGCCAGCTCTTTTACAGTGCCGAGGTCGAGCCACAGGCGGTCACCTTTCTCACGGGCAGACTCCGGCAGGTCAAACGTCTTGCGATACGTGGCTGTCCCCGCATAGAACTTGATGCCGTCCTCCGGCCGCTGGGTCCAACTGACCAGCGAGTCAAACTCGCACGACGCTGGGCCGCCCCGCTTCGGATCGAACTGCACGGTCCATGGGCCCTCAAGCTGGTAGACCTGTTCAAACGCCGGGAAATTCCCTTTCGCTTTGCCCGCCTCACGAGGCGAAACCGGCTGCCGGAAAACCACAAATGTTGAGCCGTAGGGCGTGAAATCCAGCGGCACTGTCGTTCGGTTGTCCGATTGCGACCATGCCGCCGCTTTGCGGATACTGCCGCTCATTGGATCCCAAATCTCCGGCTGCTTGCCGGCCACGCGGAAGGTGCAAGACGCGGCGACGTAGCGGTTCGAGCTGTTGCAGACGAAGTAGACGTCCGCGTCGTCGGTGCGGCGGTGGAGATAGTTGAGCATGGGGACGTTTTCGAGGAGAACCGACTGGGCCTGCTTTTCCGTGCCGGCGGGAATTGGCAGTGTGGACGCCGGCCCGAGCGCAAACTCGAAGTCGGGCCGAACGGCGTCTGCCAGCAGCACCTCGCGCGCAGTTTTGCCCTGGATCACTCGTCCCTTGCCAACGCTGCTCGTTGAGGCACCTGAGCCGGTCCACAGTTCCCCCGCGAGCCGAGCCACCTCAGTGTCACACTGGGGATAGTCGCGCAATGTGGTGGCTTCCATTGGCTTAGGTCCGATGATCGTAGCACCGGCGATGACAAGCTCCTTGAGTTTCCGCAGCACCGGCAGTGAGATCATCGTTCGGTCGGGCAGCACGAGTACGCGGTAGCTCATTCCGTCGGGCAACACGATGCGGCCGTCCTGAACACTCATCCGCGTCAGCACGACTTCTTCGGTGATGACGTCGTAATCGTATCCAGGCAGCACCCTCGCCGGATCGGTGCGCTTCAGTTGCGTGAAATTGGGCACGTGATCGCCGTAGTAGTATGCGGCGTCCGCCACGAACAGCCCTTGCTGAAGCATCCATTGGCAGCGATTGATGTAGTCGAAGAATGGTCCGGAACGGCTCCACCACGTGGAGTTCGGGTTCATGTGAGTGCCGGCAAAGTATTGGATGCCCGGTAGGCCGGCCTCCTGCGGCGAGCACACAAATGCGTGCCATACGAGCAGGTTCAACCCCTCGCACAATGCGTGGTCGAACGAGGGCTTCAGGTTGTCCCAGATCGTTTCCTGCCAGTGCGGCCCGATGGTCGTGAAGCCCTCCGCCAGGACGAGCTTGCGGCCGTAGGCGTGGGCGGCGGAGGCCGGCTGCTTGACGAAGAATCGGTTGGTGTCGCCCACGCGATGCCGCCAGGACCACGCCCAGAATTCGCTCATCGGAGCATCATTGAAACCCAGGCACTGTTGCGCATCGATCGGCACGGCGTGCGGCCCGCCGGATTCAGGATGAATCTGCATCCCGTGCCGGTGCGCGCCGTCGCGAAAGAGCTGGTAGTGATTGGCGATGGCCAGGTCGCCCATCGTCCGGCGAAAGTCATTGAGGAAGCGGTCACTCACCTGGCGGCTGTCCACGATCCGACCGGCGATGACAGGCAAGTACGGCAGCAGGTCGTAGCCCCGGCGACTGCGGAACTCCTCGCGAAGTGTCCCGGTCCAGTTGGCCACCTCGACCTCCCAACTGTCCGTGTGCAGGTACTTGAGCGTCTTGCCGGCCAGAGGTCCGGCGTCGGCAATCAGCGGCTCGACGACCGCATCCCAGTACCTCCGGAAGGCCCGCGCATCGAACGGGTCCAGGGCGTATCCATCCCAACCCTCGCTGCACGTCGAGACGCGGCAGTGGTCGTTGAGCGTGTAGCCGAAACGGAGGATGTCCCAAGTTCCGTCGGGCACATCCCAGCGCAGCGTCCCGTCCTGTGCGAGCCTGGCTGTCAGGTCCAAGACGTCGGCGGCACGCGTGTCCTGGTCCTCCGGCTCGGCGGGAAATTCCTCGAACAGCGGACGGCTGTCCGGCGCCGAGAAAGGCACCAGCGGCTTGAGCAGCGCCTTCTGCTGCCAGTTCTGCAACGGACGATGTTTTGCACCGTCCGGCTTCACCCGGAAGGCGACGACGTACAAATCCCGGTAGAAGCCATCGCGGCCCTGAGGCACAGGGAGTCTCGTCTCGACTGAGTTCGGGCCGCTGATGCGAGTCTCGGTCCAGACCAGTTTCTTCGGAGCATCCTCGGGCTTGACCATGGGCCCGCCGACGTTCCAGCCGCTTTGGATGTTGAGACTCATTTCCAGGTCCAAGCGGTCGGCCTCGCGGAGTGCGTGCTTGAACAACTCCCGCCATTCCGGGGACAGGAAGGTCGGGCCGTGCGGCGCACGCTCGTTGCCATCCTGGCTGGAGCCGTCGGCGTCGCAGATCAACGCGCCGCCAAAACCTTTCGCCTTCATCTCCTCCAGGTCACGAGTGATCGAGGCATTGGTGACATCACCGTTGAGCCACCACCAGTAGGCCCGCAGGCGGGCTTCGGTCGGCGGATTCGCAAAGCCCTGCTCCAAGCGGTCGGCGGCGATCCCACACGCACCAGCCCAAAGGACAAACGCAACAACAAGAAGCCCAAGCAGCCATCGAAATCTGAGACCCGAGAGAGCCATCGTGCATATTCCTTCAGTACGGGCCAAGCGTAAGCAGAATCCTGATTGTTGACGCCGAAAACACAGTGCAACTATGATACGGACGGTCGTTCGTAGAGACAAGCGTGACCTTCGATCGCAGGCCGCGGATTCAAGTCCCGGCACTCTCATTGCGAGGGATCGCAGTATGAAGGCAATGGTGCTTACGCAAGTTGGTCCAATCGAGAGCAAGCCGCTGCAATTGCAGGAGATGGCCGCTCCCAAGCCGCAGAAGGGCGAGATCCGTATCAAGATTTCCGTGTGCGGAGTCTGCCATACCGATCTCGACGAGGTAGAGGGCCGGCTCGAAGCGAAGCTGCCGGTGATTCCGGGCCATCAGGTTGTCGGGCGCGTCGAAACCCTGGGGGCGGGAGTATCCAGGTTCAAGCGGAACGATCGGGTCGGAGTCGCCTGGATATATTCGGCCGATGAGACATGCGAGTTTTGCCGCGAAGGAAACGAGAATCTGTGTCCAAGCTTTCGCGGGACCGGCTGCGATGCGAACGGGGGCTACGCCGAGTACATGGTCGTGCCGGAGGAATCGGCGTATCCAATTCCCGAGCAGTTCACCGACGTGCAGGCGGCCCCACTTCTGTGCGCGGGGGTGATCGGCTACCGGGCCCTGCGGCTGACCAATTTGAAGGACGGTCAGGTGCTCGGGCTCTTCGGCTTCGGCGCCTCGGCCCACATCCTGATCCAGGTTGTCAAGCACAAGTACCCGGCTTCCCAGGTTTTCGTCTTCACGCGGTCGGGCCAGAAGGAACACCAGGAGATGGCCATGAAACTTGGGGCCGATTGGGTTGGCGCGACCGGCGACGACCCGCCCGCCGGATTGCACACCGCGATTGACTTCACGCCCGCCTGGGCGCCGATCCTTGAGGCGATGCGCGTTCTGCGGCCCGGCGGCAGACTGGTGATCAACGCTATTCGTAAGGAGGCCAGGGACAAGGACGCCCTGCTGCAACTCGATTACGCTGCACACCTGTGGCGTGAAAAGGAGATCAAGACCACGGCGAATGTCACAAGGCAGGATGCCCGCGAGTTTTTGCCGCTGGCCGCCGAGGTGCCCATCCGGCCGCAGGTCGAGGAATTTCCGCTGGAGCAGGCCAACGAGGCCCTGCTGCTGGTCAAGCAGGGCAAGACGCGAGGCGCCGCCGTGCTGCGAATCTCGTCAGAGTTCATTTGAAAAGTGGTGCGATGGGTGGCGGCGGCAAGCGGAGAGAAACGGAGTTTGCCGATGGTGTTGCGGAGTGCGGAGGACCATCGGCAAGCTTGCGCTTGCCGCTGCCACCCACTACATTGAGAATGTCATCCCAAGTCTTCCATGTTCCTGAGAATCCAATCCATCGCCTCGCCGATTCCCGAGACGACGATCTCGCCCGGAGGCACGTCCGGGAGGTGTTTGCTGCCGTGTCCCGTCCGAACATATACGCCCCGCGCGCCGACGGCTCGGGCGAATTCCACATCGTGGGGATGGTCTCCGATGGTAAAGGAGTGTTGCAGGTCCACGCCGTACTCCTCGGCGGCTTTGTGCAGGAAGTATGGATTGGGTTTGATGCAGCGGCAGCCGTCCGACCGCTCGTGAGGACACACGTACACCGCGATGACAGTGATGCCGTGCTCGACAAGGTGCGAGAGGACACGGGCATTCACCCGATCCACGTCACTCGAAGTGATCACGCCCCGCGCCACTCCCGGCTGGTTTGTAACGAGAAACAGTAGAAAACGCTCCTGAAGGCGCCTCAGGGCGTCGACGGCATCGGGATAAAACGCCACATCGGAAGGTTCCCCCAGGACGCCGCGATCTTCGATGACAGTCCCATCCCGGTCAAGAAACACAGCGGGACGAAGCAGAGCGGCCCTGGGCGTTTTGGTCTTTTCCCGCATGAGTTCACTCTGCCGCTGAGACTGTTGAGGCCGAGACTACCACCCTGCCGGACATGAAGTGGACGATGCCCCACGCCAGCACAACTGCCAGGAATAGATAGATCATTGATGTCGCACTGATGCAGGCGCTCATCCCGAATTTCTGGGATGCCTTGGCGATAATCACGGTAGCCACCCCTCCTCCCAGCCAGCCGATGGAGTTGACGACGCCCACCGCCGTGGCGCGGCGTTGCGGCGGCACGACATCATGCAGGGACGCCCAGATATTCGAATCGTACAAGCCCTTGAAAAGCCCGAAACAGGCCATAGCCAAGATGAGCAGCGGCACGTGCAGGGTCCAGCCAACCACAAAGATGAACGGCACGCCGCAGAACAGGCCCAGCGTCTGTGTCATCATGCGTCCGCCGCGATAGCGCCGGGCCATGCGGTCTGCCAGCACGCCGCCGGCCAGCACGCCCAGCACGGAGGCCACCTGGAGGTACGCCGTGGCGCTGAAGCCGGCCACCGACAGGCTCATGGCGAATTTGTCGACAAGGAACTTCGGCAACCAGACCAGGAACACCATCGCGACGAAATTGGCTCCGACGAATACGCCTGTGAGCACCCACACCATGGGAATGCGATACAGTTCGCCGATCGTCTTGAGGATCTCGCCAAGGCTCTCATGTCGCACAGGCTCCTCCCGGCCCGGTCTCGCAGGCTCCTTCAGGCACAGAAACAGGAGCAAGCCGAAGGCCATCCCCACCAGCCCGAGTAAGGTAAAGGAGGAGCGCCAGCCGAAATACTCACCCATCGCTCCGCCGAGTGTGCCGCCTGCCACGGTTCCGGCATAGACGCTCGATTGGTGAATGCCCATCGCGCGGGAACGAGTGTCCTTGTCGTGGTAGGCGCTGATCAGCGCCATGGCGGCCGGGAAGTAGAATGCCTCGCCGAAGCCCTCGATGGCGCGCAGAGCGACGATATGCGAATACTTCGTGGCGAAGCTGAAGGCCAGCGTGACGAGCGACCAGAAGAGGAAGCCGCCGAGCACGACGGTCTTTCGGCGCAGCCGGTCCCCTATCAATCCCGCCAGCCAGCCCGCCCCGGCGTAAACCCACATGAACGAGGACGCCACGTAGCCCAACTGCGCCGTCGTCAGGTGCAGGTTGGCGTCTTTCTGGAGCATCGGAAAGACCGAGTAGATACTTTGCCGGTCCGCGTAGTTGAAGAAGCAGATCAGCCAGAGCATCGCGACCACGGCCCATTTGTACGTGCGGTTGGACATGCTCAGGCCAGTCCCCGTCTGGAGATTCCGAGTTCATCGAGATAGCGGCGGATGACTTCACGTTCCGGTTCGCGGAAGCGGTGGAACGGCTCGGCGAGAAAGTCGCTGCAGATGCCCAGGCACGAAAGGGCGCACTTGAGGCCCTTGAGAAAGCTCGATTCGTACCGCCCCACGCTGTAGAGCGTCGCGTCGAACCGCATCACGGTCCTGTGCAGCGATTCGACGCGCGGCAGGTCCTTCGTGCGGGCCGCCTCGTACAGGTCCACAAAGAGCCGTGGCAGGAGATTGGCCCCACCGCAGACTCCGCCGTGAGCGCCGAGCAGAACGGACTCGGCCAGAAGCTGCTCCGGACCCATCAGCAGCGTGAAGTCCGGACGGTCCTCCAGGAGGAACTGGACCTGATGGAAATAAATCATATTGGCGGAGCTGTCCTTGAGCCCGACGATCCCCGGTATGTCGGCGGCCGCCCTCACCGCCGCCGGCTCGAACGCGGGCCGCGGACGGCCCGGATTATTGTAGAGGAACAGCGGCAGCGGCAACTCAGGCGCCAGGTGCTTGAGGTATTCGAGCAATTCCGGCTGGCCGGTCGGGAAATAATACGGCGGCGCCAGCACCAGGGCCTGCGCGCCGACCTGCTCCGACTTGCGAGCCAGCTCGACCGACTCGACGAACGAGGTATCGGTGATGCCCACGAGGACCGGGACGCGGCCGCGGACCTGGGCACAGACCCGCTCGATCAGCTCGTGGCGAAGCCGGTGGCTCAGGCTGGGCGTCTCGCCGGTCGTGCCGAGGATGAACAAGCCGTGGACACCGCCGGCCAGGATGTGCTCGATCAATCGCTCCAGGCCGGGGACATCGAGCGTGTCACGATCCAGCAACGGCGTCACCATCGGCGGGATGATCCCGCGTAACGGCCTGGCGAGTATCCCTGCACCGCTGTTCACGTACGTGCCTCCAACAGATGATTCCATGGTTGTCGTCCGAATCAATGTTGATATCATAGCAGAATCGGGCCGACAATACAGTCCTGACGGAAGAAAAAGCAGCATCATTGGGCCGATCATTGAGGAATCTGATTATGAAGCCATTCCTGACACGCCGCTCATTTGTGAAGAAGACCTCGGCCGGCCTGGCCGGAATCAGCCTGCTGGCCGCCACAGTCAAATCCGTGTATGCCGCCGCAACGGGCAAAGCCGACACGCTGGCGCTCAATGGCGGCACACCTGTCCGCAGCAAGCCCTTCTCGCAAGTCTGGCCCATCATCGACGAGCGGGAGGAACAGGCCCTGGTCAAGGCCCTCAAGAGCCGCAACTGGTGCTGCCTGCGAGGCAACGCCGTCTATGACTTCGAGAAGACGTTCGCCGAGGCGATGAATGTACCCCACTGCGTCCTGTCCAACGGCGGCACGACGGCCTTGAGCGCTTCGCTGCACGTGCTGGGCGTCGGGCCCGGTGACGAGGTCATCACCACGCCGAACACCTTTATCGCCACAATCAACACGATCACGAATGTCTATGCGCTGCCCGTGTTTGTGGACACCGATCCCGACACCGGCTTGATCGACGCCAACCTGATTGAGGCCGCCATCACCGAGCACACGAAGGCGATCATGCCCGTGCACCTGGCGGGATGGCCGGTGGATATCGAGAAGATCATGGCGATTTCCAAGAAGCACAACATTTCCGTGATCGAGGATGCCTGCCAATCGGTGTACGCGGAGGTCAACGGCAGGAAGGTCGGGACATTCGGCAGGGGCGGGTGCATCAGTTTTCAGGAGTGGAAGTCGCTTGTCTGCGGCGAGGGCGGCGCGATCCTCGGCAGAGACGACGAGTTCATGCGCCGCTGTGCCGCGTTCATCAACAACGGGCGGGACCCCAAGAGGATCGAGCGGGGCTACCCCTTCCCCGGCTCGAACCACCGCATGACGGAGTTCCAGGCCGCCGTGCTCACGGAGCAGTTCAAGCGATTCAAGGACCAGGCCCCGCTGCGTTACGAGAATGGCCGATACGTCGAGCAGGCCCTGGCGAAGATCCCCGGCCTGACCCCCCGAAAACGGTATGCAGAGAACACGCGAATCACCTACGTCCAGTTCGAGATGGACTACGACCGCACGCAGCTCAAGAATGTCCCGGCCGCACGATTCGCCGAAGCCCTGCGGGCCGAGAACATCCCGATGCACGGCGGACCGCGGCGATGCAACGACAAGTGCCACCGGGAAAAGATGCTGCAGGAGCACCTCAACTCGTCAGGATTCCAGACGGCGTTCGGCAAAGCCCGGCTCGACAAGTATCGCGAATCGCTGCACTTCCCCGTCACGGAAGCCGGCGGGCCGGGACAAAAAGAAATGCTCTCGATGGACAGCAAGATCCCGTTCCTCGGCTCGCGCAAAGAGATGGACGAGATCGTCGAGGCTGTGAACAAAGTCGCCCGCAACATCGACAAGCTCGCATAGGACCGTACAATACACGGCCAGTATGCAGCAAACGGAGACACTCAGGTTTTGGCAAGGAGAGAACCATGAGAGAAGCTGACTCTGTTCACTCAGGAGGGAGCAGTGTGATGAAGACGGTGGCCACATTCATCGCGGCCGGCGGCCTGGGAGTGCACGACAAAATTCCTGGTTTGGCGGTCGGACTCCTCTTCCTCGCCAGTCTTAGCTTCGCCTCGCGGCTGTCCGGGCAAACAGCGCCGCCTTCCGGCACGGCCACTGCGCCGGCGGCCCGATTGACCATTCTCGGCGACAACACTGCGGCCCGAGGCAACGTCAAGGCTGTGTGGGGATTCGCCTGCCTTGTCGAGGCACACGGGCACACCGTCCTGTTCGACACCGGCGCCGACCCCGGCGTGCTCAAGGGCAACCTCGCGGCACTGAAGGTCGACCCGGCCAAGATCGAAGCCGTGGTCATCTCACACTGGCATCCCGACCACGTGGATGGTGCGCCGGGACTCGGCAGGCTGGCGGGCGTGCGGGTTCTCACCCCACGGGGTATCGACGACTTCGCGAAGTTGATGTCAGCCGGGTTCAAGGAAGATAGTGCGCGCAAAATCGCCGACTGGCTGGCGGAGGAGACCGCGAAACTGACGTCGGCCGGTCTTGAGGTGGTGGCGGTTTCGCAGGCCACGCCGCTGTTTGACGGGATCGTAGTCAGCGAGCCATTGCCCTTCGGCGAGGTACCGACCGACGAGCCGGACAAGAAGTCCACCTACGCGTTCTGGGAGCAATGCCTCACGGTGGACACGCCGGACGGTCTGGTCGTGATCGTAGGCTGCGCGCACCCAGGCATCCTCCCCATGCTCGAACAGGTCAAGCGGCAGACCGGCCGCCCGCTGTACCTCGTGATCGGCGGGTTCCACCTGCTCGACCAACCCGAGGCCGAGGTGCGCCAGATCGCTACGACCATGCAGGCAATGGGCGTGGCGTACGTGAGCGCGACACACTGCACCGGCAAGACGCCCATTCGTGTCTTCCGCGACGTTTTCGGGGATCGTTACGTAAACGCCGGCGCCGGCGCCGTGATTGACCTGCCTTTCGTCACGACGGCAACGGGCTCCGCCCAGACGCCGAGCCAGCCGCCGAAACCAAGCCCGGAGCATCAGAAGTTGGCGCTGTGGTTCGGGGAGTGGACCTATGAAGGGGAGAACCAAACCACATTTCTCGGCCCCGGCGGAAAATTCACCGGCAGAATGACCGGACGCCCAATCCTCGATGGTTTCGGCGGGGAGTACGTATTCGTGGAGAATGGACCATCGGGAGAGACGAGGACGGTTGAGATCGACGGCTACGACCCCGTGGCGAAGAACTACCCCTTCATTTGGATCTGTGGTGACGGGAGTCTCGGGCAAGGCTCGTTCACAATGAACGGGACCGTCGCCATCTGGGAGGGAACATCGGTAGCGAACGGCGGGCGGTTCAAGGATAGGGGCACCGACGCTGTCGCGCCCGACGGAATGAGTATCACCAAGCACTGGGAGATCTCCGAAGATGGAAAGACGTGGGTGCCGTCCGGCACTTTCAAAGCCACCAAGGTCAAAACGGTGCCGGTCGGGGGCACCAGCGTGGAACAGGAATTGATCAAGCTGGAGAAGGATTGGGCGGAGGCTGTGGTGAAACGCGATCTGGCTTTCTTGGACCGGATCTTGGCGGATGACTACGCATGGACGGGGCCTGATGGCAAGGTCTGGAGCAAGGCCGAGACTCTGGCCGGCCTGAAATCTGGCGAGGATGCGGTGTCGTCGTGTGTGACCGATGATTTCACAGTCCGTGTTTACGGAGACACGGCGCTGGTCATGGGCCGCTCCACATTCAACGAAACCTTACAGGGCAAAGATATCAGCAGTCAGGACCGATTCACCGATACCTGGGTCAAGCGCGCCGGCCGGTGGCAGTGTGTAGCCATGCATTGTTCGAAGATAGTCCAGAAGTCGGCAGGACTGCCCAACGGGAAGGCTGAAGGCGCTGCCGCGCCCGTGAAAGCATTCCTTTCTGAGGAATGAGAAATCGGCCCACTTAGATTACAGGTCGTGCAGCATGCGGATGGATTCGCGGATGACGGTGTCGGCGGCCTTGGGAGCGAAGTGGCTGCTCTTGACCTCGTAGCCGTCCTGCACGTGAAGTTCCTTGGGCGCGAGATAGCCGGCGGCGCCGTTGCAGTGGGTGATGACAAAGGTGTGCTCGCAGGGCGAGCCCGCTTTGATCGCCATGCCGATCTCCGTCAGCACCTCGCCGCCGAGGCCGACGAACGCCACATCGCCAAGCCGAGCAACGGTGATGACGAAAGGCATCGTCGGGGAATTCGGGTTCTTGTCGGCCGGCACATCATCACCTGACTTGGCCTGCAACTGAACTACCGCGTAGTTCGTCGTGATCTTGTCGGCCGGACCAGTCTTTTTGATGTCCCGGTACACGTGAACCACTTCTTCCCCGAGGAACGTCCCCAGCAGGACCGGCTCCGGGACCCAGCCGGGCTCCGTGTTGAACCCGGGGAGGACCCGGTACCAGGGATCGATATTGCCGGAGGCGCCCACGAATACGGGCGCGATCACGTCAGAGCCGAGAATCTTTTCGACGAATTGCTCGGCCAGCCCGGGGACATCGCCGCTGATTGTGTAATTGTCGTAGCCGAGGGCGGTCCCATGCGTGGCGTAGTCGAACGCGATCGCCAGCGGCGTGCCGTCCGGCTTGGCCACCTTCATCACGAGGACCTCCTTGTCCGTCGTGCCGTAGGGATTGCGGCCAAGGACGATGGAACTCTCGCCCTTGTCACTGATCCGCAGCTCCCGCCGGTTTGACCCGACCGGGCAATAGCCCACGCCCAGGCCAATCTTGGCGGGCTGCATTGCACCGAGCGCCCGCCGAACCACGTCGATCAACTTGCCCCGGAGCGCCTCCATGTACTCCACGTTGCTCGCGCCGCCACGCTCCCGGTCCAGTGTTGGGGTCGGGGCGGCGTGCGTGTGAATGCCGCAGAGAAACAGCTCCGAAGGCTGCAAGTTGAATTCCTTCAAAAGGGCGCTGCGCAGGTACTCATCCGTGCCGCCGTAGAAGCCGATGATGTCCACCGAGACGAGCACGAGCCGCTTGCCGGCCGCCTCGAAAGCCAGGGCGCGCGCCGACAGCGGGTCGTGGACGCCCGTGGACAAACCCTTGCGGCTGGCATAGCCCGACAGCGTCACAGGCTTGTCCGGCGTGATATCGATCCGTGCGACTCCGGCCTTCAACCCGGCCTGCTCCGCGGCATAGGACAGCGGCGCGACGAGCAACAGTGCGGCGACTGAGAGACTGACGACGGACGCGAGTGCCTTCATTTCCTATTCTCCTACTCAGGTGCCTGATACGCCCCGGATTCTACCCACTGCCCCCCTTCCTTTCAATCCACAGGCACAAATTGCGGCGACACGATGATGAAGGCATTGCCCGCAGGCCGGCAACCGGATAATCTTGCACGCAGGCAGCCCGTCTTGGGCAGCCGTTATTCGTAGGGGTAAACGACCGATGTCGAGAGACCGCCGTGAATGCAATCTCGTGACACTCCTGACCACCATCATTCTCCTGTTGTTCCTCGATTGCACATCACCTTGCAGAGCAAGCGAAATCAGTGACACATTCGACGCGATGATCAAGGCGGATTGGGCGATGCAGGAACGTCGGCATGAGAGGACTCCGGACAGCCCCGCGGCTATCAACGATGCCTATCAGCGGGCCCACGCTCTATCACGCGACCTGCTGACTCTGCGCGGGCAGATCGATCTCAAGAATGAGCTGGCCACACTTGATTCTCTGGGATCACAAATCTCCGGGGTGGATCGGCTCGACGACGCGGCGAGACTCGCCTTATATCATCAAATTCGCACGACGACGCGGAGCATGGCCCTGAAGAATCCCCTGATCGCGGGCAAGCCGCTGGTCTTCATGAAGCGCCGCCGATTCATCTGCCAGATGCTTCACGAGTACCTCGGCTACTTCTATGATTACGGCGACATCTCGGGCGGCGGAATCTACGGCATCGAGGAGCCCGGCCGGTCGCTCAAGATCCGCGACCTGATCGCCGGGCGGATGCCCAAGGGCAATTATACCACGCTCGCCCTGTCGTACGACGCACGAACACTGTACTTCGCGTATGCCGAGCGGGCCGAGACCAAGCCGGACTTCTACTCCCCGCAGAGGCGGTGCTTTCACATCCACGCCGTGAACGTCGATGGGACGGACCTGCGTCAGCTCACCACCGGCTGCAACGATGACTTCGATCCGTGCCCCCTGCCGGACGGCGGCATCGCGTTCATGTCCACCCGGCGAGGTGGGTTCGGCCGATGTCACAATCCCTGGGAGCCCCTGCCCAGCTACACTTTGCATCGCATGGACGCGTCCGGCGAGAACGTCCGGTGCCTTTCATTTCACGAGACGAATGAATGGCATCCGGCCGTGCTCAACGATGGGCGAATCGTCTACAGCCGCTGGGATTACGTCGATCGCTCTGCGGCGAACTACCACGGCCTGTGGGCCAGCAACCCGGACGGCGCAAACCCGAGCATTCTGTTCGGCAATTACACGCAGCGAATCAACGCCTGCTTTCAGCCCAAGGCGATCCCCGGCTCGAACAAGATCGCGTTCATCGCGGGCGCCCATCACGCCGACGTCGGAGGCTCGCTCGTGCTGCTCGATCCGGACCGGCGCCGCCTCGACGGTGAAACGGGGGAGGATCGCTTCGAGTCCATCGAGATGCTGACGCCGGAAGTGTGCTTCCCGGAGGGCATCGGCTGGCCCGGCAGTTACTTCCACGGCCCCTGGCCGCTGTCGGAGAACTACTTTCTCGTTGCGTTCAGCTTCAAGCCCCTGCCGGGCATGGGCCCGAACGTAAAGGACGACAACTACACAGGCCTGTATTACTTCGACCGTTTCGGCAATCTGGAGCTGCTGTACCAGGACCCGGATTTCTCCTGCATGTACCCGATCCCGCTGGCAGAGCGGCCGAAACCCCCTGTCCTCGCCGGTACGCTCGACCCGGACTTGGCGGATGAGGGCGAGTTTGTCCTCGCCGACATTCGTCAAGGCCTGTTCCCACTGCCGGCCTCGCGGCCAATTCGCCAACTGCGCATCTTCCAGGTGCTGCCGAAGACGACGACGCACATCGCCAATCAGCCCCGGATCGGCTATGCCAACGCGGAGAGCACGCGGATGATGCTGGGCACGGTCCCGGTGGAGACCGACGGCTCGGCATACTTCCGCGTCCCCGCCCGCAAGCCGTTGTACTTCCAGGCGGTCGATGAGACCGGCCATGCGGTGCAGACCATGCGAAGCATCGTGTACCTGCAAGCAGGCGAGCGACGCGGTTGTCTCGGTTGTCACGAGCCACCCGGCACGGTCTCGTCGGCCACGGGTCCCCTGCAGGCGCTACACCGTGCGCCGTCGAGAATCGAGCCGGGACCGGAAGGGACGACGCCGATGAACTACCCGCTGTTCATTCAGCCGGTGCTCGACAGACATTGTGTCAAGTGCCACGACGGCAGCCAAGGAGAACTCAAGGCCCCACCGGTCCTGACGAACGAGCCGACGGAGACTTTCACACGGTCCTACGAGAGTCTGCGGGACTACGTCCGCTGGTACGAATGGGGCGGCAACTCGATTCGGGAGATCGGGACGCAGCCGGGCCACAGCGGTGCAGACGAGAGCCGCCTGCTGAAGATCCTCGAGGACGCCACGCACGCGGGCCACGTCAACCTGCCCAGGCAGGATTACCTGCGTCTGTGCATCTGGCTCGACGCCAATGTCCCGTTCTACGGAACGTATGAGAGGGAAGCCCAACTCGCCCAGAAGGCCGGCCGCTTCGTCCCCCCGCCGCATGTCCAGTGAACGACATGAGCTTGCGTTCCAAGCCGGATACGATAAGATGTCCCGAAAACCGGCAACTGTCGTCTGCTGAAAAGGGAATCGCAATGAACCTCAACTTCACTTGTTACATGCCGACGCGAATTCTGTTCGGATGCGGGAAACTCAACGATCTGCGCACGACGCCGTTCCTGCCCGGCAACAAGGCCCTGATCGTCATCGGCGCCTCCGGCGCGATGCGAAAGCACGGATATCTGAACCGCGTCACCGGATACCTGCGTGGGAACGGCGTCGATTCGGTCGTCTACGACAAGATTCAGGCGAATCCGGTGTCTGAGCACGTCGAGGAAGGAGCCAAGATCGCCAGGGACAACAAGTGCGATTTTGTGGTCGGGCTGGGCGGCGGCAGCAGCATCGACTCGGCCAAGAGCATTGCGACCATGGCTGTCAATCCCGGCAAGTACTGGGATTATCTCTCCGGCGGTAGCGGCGGCGGCAAAACCCCAAAGAGAGGCGCTTTGCCCATCGTCGCCATTCCCACGACGGCCGGCACGGGCACCGAGGCCGACCCCTGGACCGTCATCACCAAGACCGACACGAATGAAAAGATCGGCTGGGGCAATCAGTTCACATTCCCGAGGCTGTCCATCGTCGATCCGGAGCTGATGGTCAGCGTGCCGCCCGAGCAGACGGCCTACACCGGGATGGACGCATTCTTCCACTCCGTCGAGTCCTACCTCGCCACGGTCAACCAGCCGGCGAGCGATCACCTCGCTCTTGAGGCGGTCGGCCTGATCACGAAGTATCTGCCCATCGCCGTCAAGGACGGGAGCAACATCGAGGCCCGCACGAAACTCGCCTGGGCCAGCACCGAGGCCGGTATCTGCGAATCGCTTTCCTGTTGCATATCCCACCACTCGATGGAGCACGCGCTGAGCGCGTGCTTCCCCCACGTCCCCCACGGGGCCGGTCTGACCATGCTTTCCACCGCCTACTTCAGCTACCTGGCCGAGCGGAATCCTAACCGATTTCCGGACCTGGCACGGGCCATGGGCGAGAAGATTGACAGCCTGCCCAAGAAGGAGCAGGCAATGGTGTTCATCAAGGGACTGAAGAGACTCATCAAGAAGGCCGGGCTCCAGCAGCACAAGCTCAGCGATTTCGGCGTCGAGCGAGGAGATTCACGAAGGCTTGCCGAGAACTCGTTCTACACGATGGGCAAGCTGTTCGCCCTGACCCCGGTGAAGCTGACCGTCGACGACGCCACTGCCATCTACGAGCGCTCCTACGCATAGAGGTCATTTCGCCCTGGCCTGATCGCACCACCTCACAGCAGGTAGTCACAAGGTCTTATATCCCTTGCAGTTGCGCGCGTTCAGGTCTGAAAATCTCGCCGGCACCGGGACGTGTTCGCGCTGATCCGGAACAGTTGCCGTTGCGCGCTGCGTACGGGTTGACTCCGGGGCTGGGAATCTGTTAAAATGGGAGGAGTGAGGCCCGGCCTGTTTTGCCGGGATTGGGCTGAAACGCCTACAGATCAACGACCTGCAGTCGCAATACGGCGGAAAGGCGGATAACCGATGATCGTCCGACTCCTTCTTGTCGCTGTCGCCCTTTTGACGGGGGCCGTGGTCACGGTCTGCCCGGCGTCACAGGGACAAGAGGCACCCGCTCCGCTGCGGATCAACGAGTTGATGGCTTCCAACGGCAAGACCCTCGCCGACCCTCAGGGTGAATATGACGACTGGGTCGAGTTGTACAACGCGGGCGAGCAAGCCATCAATGTCGCCGGAATGTACCTGACCGACGATCCGGAGGCCCCCACAAAGTGGCAGTTCCCGGCCGACCGCCTCGCCCTGACGACCATTCAGCCCCACCGCTACCTTCTGCTCTGGGCCGACGGGGACACAGGCGATTCGGGACTGCACGCGAGTTTCCGGATCGACGCCGATGGGGACACGGTCGCCCTCTATGATTCAGACGGCAAGACGCTCCTCGATATAGTGCAATTTGACGGGCAGACGCCCGACGTCTCCTGGGGCCGGGACCCGAATGACGACAGCCAGTGGCGAGCCCTGGGCCTGGCCACGCCGGGAAGTCAAAACGTCAACCTCTATCTCGGCTTCGTTGATGACGTCAAATTCAGTTGCGAGCGGGGATTCTACGAGCAGCCGTTTTCCGTGACACTCACTACGGCCACCGAGGGCGCAGCCATCTGCTATACGACAGATGGGAGCTCGCCTTTCGACGAGACTCGCCGTCAGCCAATGGGGCGGCTTTACACCGACCCAGTCCCGATCACGACGACCACGTGCCTGCGGGCCGTCGCCTTCAAGCCCGGGTGGAAGGCCTCCCGTGTCAGTACGCAAACGTACATCTTCCTCAACGACGTGATCCACCAGCCGGCCCGGCCTTCAGGCTGGCCGACCACATGGGGACATACCGGCTCGGGCGACTATGAGATGGATCCCGACGTCGTCAACAGTCCCCGCTACAGCGGCACGATCAAAGAGGACATGAAATCCGTCGCCACACTCTCGCTGGTGACCGACAGGAACAACTGGTTCGGCCCCGGCGGGCAGGGAATCTATCTCCAGGGTGAGTTGGTCGAGCGGCCCGTCTCCGCCGAGCTGGTCCTTCCGGATGAGCAGGAAGGTTTCCAGATCGACTGTGCCGTGATGATCGTCGGGGGCACCAGTCCGCAGCGATGGAAGATGGATAAACTCTCCATGCGTCTGAAGTTCCAGGGCGAATATGGCTCTCCCTCGCTGCAGTTCCCCATGTTCGGCGACGATGCGACGGACCACTTCGATACCGTGGTCCTGGACGCCGGCATGAACAACACGTGGGCCTACGGCGGCGGCGTCTCACCCACCGAGCAGCGAAGAAGGGCACAGTACACGCACGATCAATTCGTCTGCGACCTTCAGAATGCGACGGGCGGATATGCCCCCCACGGCCGTCACGTTCACCTCTATCTCAACGGGCTCTATTGGGGATTGTATTGGGTGCACGAGCGGCCGGATGAGCATTTCGCCTCCGCGTACTTTGGAGGCAGCGACGAGGACTACGATGTCCTCAAGCACAATTCCGGGTCCGTCATAAACGGCTCCGGGACCAGCTACAACGAGATGTTCAGCCTCGCCAACGCCGGACTAGCATCGGATGCCCAGTACGCGAAAATCCAGCAGTACCTCGATGTGCCCAACTTCATCGACTACATGATCGCGAACTACTACGTGGGCAACAACGATTGGGCTCATCAGAACTGGTACGCGACGCGAAACCGGGTCGATCCCGCCGGCCGGTGGCGTTACCACACCTGGGATGCCGAGCACGTGATGGAGTCGCTCGGCGAGGACTGCACGGGCAAAGACGACAGCGGCGGACCCACTCGTCTTCATCGCAAACTGGCGGAAAACGCGGAATATCGCCTGCTCTTTGCCGACCATATTTACCGTCACCTGTTCAACGACGGAATTCTCACGCCGGCGGGGGCAGCAGCACTGTACCAGATTCGGCTGGATGAAGTGGATCGCGCCGTCGTCGGCGAATCCGCCCGATGGGGCGACAACCAGGAAACGACACCGCGAACGCGCGACGTCGACTGGGTTCGCGAGCGAGACTCGCTGCTCAACACGTACTTCCCCCAGCGCACCGGGATTGTGCTCAACCAGTTGAAGTCCCGCGGCTGGTACCCCAATGCCGATCCGCCCGCGTTCCGCGTGAACGGCACCGCCATGCATGGCGGGCGCCTCACGGGCGGCGAGTCACTCTCGATGACGGCTACAGCCGGAACGATCTGGTACACCCTCGACGGCAACGATCCCCGTGTGCCCGGTTCGACGCCTGCCGTAAGCGAGACAATTCTCGTGCCTGAAAATGCCGCCAAGCGAGTGCTGGTCCCTACAGGACCGGTCAACGACGCCTGGCAAGGCGGAGCGGCCTTCGACGATTCCGGTTGGATCAGCGGCGCCGGCGGCGTCGGATTCGAGCGAAGCGCCGGCTATGAGAACTTCTTCCGCATCGACGTGCTCAACGCCATGTACGGCAAAAACGCCTCCTGCTACATCCGTATTCCGTTCACTCTGACGAGTGCCACGCTGGCGAGCATCGGCACACTGACGCTCAAGGTGCGTTATGACGATGGATTTGTCGCCTACCTCAACGGCATCGAGGTCCAGCGGGCACTAGTCAGCGGCACACCGACATGGAACTCCGGTGCGGCAGCCAGCCATCTCGACAGCGATGCGACCCTCTTCGAGAATTCCGATATCGGCGATCACCTCAACGTGCTGCGGCAGGGAGACAATCTCCTGGCCATTCACGCTCTGAACCAGGGGACCACAAGCTCGGATTTCCTGCTATCGGTGGAGTTGACCGCCGCCGCCAAATCAGGTAGTTCCAATCCCAGCGGCGTCGCACCTACCGCCGTCCAGTACGCCTCCCCCGTTACGCTCACCCAGAGCGTCCGCGTCAAGGCCCGTGTGCTGAGCGGCACAACCTGGAGCGCACTGAATGAAGCGGTGTTTGCCGTTGGGCCGGTCGCGGAGAGCCTGCGGATCAGCGAGATCATGTATCACCCGGCTGACACCGGCAATCCGAACGATCCCAATACCGAGTTCATCGAACTGACGAACGTCGGCTCGGTCAAGATCAATCTGAACCTGGTGAAGTTCGCCAACGGCGTCGATTTCACCTTCCCCAGCTT
>Ga0315277_10001472_pt1 | contig 34330 bp, 46 predicted proteins | sample YL17G05_15_MG_FD_203695 | JGI IMG/M metagenome (GOLD analysis project Ga0315277, IMG submission 203695) | Sediment microbial communities from Yellowstone Lake, YNP, Wyoming, USA - YL17G05_15 | ecosystem: Environmental > Aquatic > Freshwater > Lake > Sediment | place: USA: Wyoming | collected...
CGGCTAATTCGTAAATCCTTGGCACAATGCCAATGGTTGATAGGGAGATATTCCGATAACCAAGGTTTTCGCCCTTTGGATGATGGACTATTTGCAGAAATTTCACAATATTCTCATAATTATCCAAAGGCTCTCCTATTCCCATTAAGGAGACTCTGTTGATCCTTCGACCGGTGATTTGCTGGATCGCCAAAATTTCCCCGATAATCTCCCCAACTTCTAGATTTCGCACGAAGCCAAGACGTCCCGAAGCACAGAAAGAGCAGGCCATCTTACAACCAACCTGAGTCGAAATACATGCGGAATCACCGAATTGGTACGGAATCACCACCGCCTCAATTATATGGTTATCGGCGAGTTTCATCAAGAATTTTTGTGAACTATCGCTGGAGGTTAATTGCTTGACAATTTCAGGAATGCCAAACTGAAAATCCGTATCGAGTCCTTCTCGCAACTTCTTGGGTACATTCTGCATTTCACTGAAGCTCTTAATCGGCTTATAAAGCCATTCAAAAATTTGCATCGCCCTGTAAGCCGGTTCGTGGTACCGATTCATCACAATTTTTTCCAATTCAGAAGGCAATAGCGAAAGAATATTTGGTTTGAATGCAGGTTTAATCATTGTTATTCCTTTGAATTTTAATTTTTCGTATAAATTTCATTCTTCCGCCAATCTTAAAAGCAGGACTTGCTTTTTCCCCATAAAGAGTGCATCTAACTGATCTAATAAATTCCTTCCGATTAAAAATTTGAAGGGCAATGAGTCATCCAGTGGCGCAATTAAAAATTCAATATTGAAATCGACATCAAGTATAGTTACTTTGCCTTTATATATTGGAGCTTCGATGATACCTGCAGCAGTGGCAATTCGCTCTTTTCGACTAAGTGCACATTCTTCTGGGGAAATTAGATTTGTCTTTAAGAGACATAAGGAGGAAGCAGTATCAATTGATGCATTTAATCCTTTTTTTTCATCATGTGAAGAGAATATTATAGGAATGACTGGAAACGAATGATCTTCAATTCTAATATAGCTCCCACCAGTAAAACTATGTAAAGCGGCATAACAATATTCTCTGAATTTTTGTTTAGCGCCGTTGTATTTTATTATAACGGGCAAACTTGGAAATTTTTGGAGGGCAATTTCGGCGAGATCACTCGGGTTTGAACCGATTGCTATAACTGCACCTTTAACAAAGGCGACATACTGATTTTTCGGAACATAATCTGGAATTTCAATGAACTCAGAATTTTTTGCGGAAGTCACAATTTCTTCGATCTTCATCCTTTCCGCAACGAGCTCTCGAACGAATTCACTCATCGATTTATCAGTATTTTTAGCGATATATTCCTGTAACTTTTTTTTCTCTTTTTCTTTAATGTGAATATTAAGGAGTGTCATATATATCAATTTTATATAGCTAAAATAGTTATATATAATTTTCCCAAAAAATGAAGATTTATCCTCTGTTATTAATTTTAGAAGGAAAAAATTCGACTCTTTTACCAGCGGTGCATCAGAACTCTTGATGAATGATTTGCTCAGGGTCACTCAATACTAAATCCATAAGCAAATTCATCATCTAACTCATTTTTCCCATACTTTATGAAAATTTTATTTTTTGCCATGGTTTCTTGCATTTCTCTATAAGTGAGTTTTAAAATGTCTGCGGCTTGACGTAGACTTAATTTATTTTCCCGATAGAGTTCAAATACGAGTAATAATTTTATTTGATTTTGAGGGTCCTCTTCTAAAAATCGCATTAACTCTGGCGGAATTTCAAATTTAATGGAGGGCATTTTAATCACTCTTGATTTGTCAATTAATTCCGGCTGTTTTAATGTTTAAGGTTATTAATTTTGTGAATTAGGGTTTTTGTTCATTATATTGTTGAACAGCTTCAAACATAGCGACAATATTTGCTGGTTGCACCTCTGGCGTGATGTTGTGAATCGATCCCCAGACAAAGCCGCCGCCAGGGGAATAGATATTGAGCAATTCCGTAACATGCTTTCGGATTTCAGCGGGGGTTTTCCGACTCACCACGTTTCGAACATCCGCGCCAGCCCCCCAGAAAGTGAGAGCATCGCCAAATTCGGCTTTCAATTTTTTCGGTTCCATATATTTAATGTTGATCTGGACGGGATTCAAGATGTCGATGCCGGCGTCTATCAAATCGGGGATGAGCGGGTAAATGGAGCCGCAGCTGTGGAAGAAGATTTTCATTGAGCTATGCTTCTTGATGTAATCACACATTTCAGCAAGGTAGGGCTTGAAGAGTTTCCGATACGTTTGGGGCGAGAAAAAGGGTCCGTCATTTCCGCCCAGATCATCGCCGATCCGAATAACATCAATAGCATCCCCGAGATATTTACAGATAAAGTCAAGAGAGACCAGATTAAACTCCTGAATTGTATCCATGAATTTTTCCACTTGCGCAGGATTCCGAAAAATATCGATTAGCATTTTATCCAGCCGCCGTAGGCTGGTCCCCGCTTCAAATAGGCCGCCTCCGACATTGAGGGTGAGGATTTTCTGGGTTTTTTCGCGTAAATTTAGGGCGGTTTCTCGTAAGTGCTTCCAAAATTTCTTCTCTTTCATGTGATCGAAAGGGGGTGGCGGGCAGTGGTACCCCGGTGTTTTTCTCAGGGCGGTCGGAAAATTCGAGAAATCCTCGGGATAGCCATCGAGATAGGGATAATAAATCTGATCAAAGAAAAACCCGTTTTTAGGCATTCTGGCGAGGACGACCCCTTCGTCAATTATTTCATAGTACCCCTCTTTGTTGTAGGAGGGCCTGAACCACGCGGGGAATTGCGCCTCGATCCCGTAAACGTTAATATCATACCAATCCGTATCATTCAAATTGTAAGCGCGCCCCACATCCAAGACATCCGCTTGGAACCGCTCTAGGATTTCATCCTCAGGCTGTGCCAATTGTTGGAGCACATCGATTATGCGGACATGCCCCGATTTTATCCCCAAATACTTTTTTAGCTTATAATAGGGGATTGCTCCGATACCAGTTACCGGAGTTCCCCCGAAATCGATCGGCACACGATCTGGTTCATGATGGTTAAGGGCTGCCAATACACGTTCTCGGGAAGTCATCAAATCGAACACCCTCTAAAACTACTTAACTCAATATCTTACGCAATTTGCTTTTTATGCAGTTCATCTAACTCGATTTTCATTTTTTCGATACGTTTTTTATTCAGCGGGAACAGCAAGAGGAAAACTAAGCCAAGAATGAGGAAGAGGGCGGGAACCACCCCTGTTATAAGCCGAATGCCAAGGAGGGCAGTTGCAGCTTGGATATACTTGGCAGAATGAATATTGAACCCTGGATTGAAGAAGAGATAGGTGTTGAAGAGGCCCACGAGGAAGGTTGCAACTGAAAGAGCCGGTTTGGTGATGAGTGCATTTCCACCGAAATACATCCCTTCCCGGCGTCTGCCTGTTTTCAGCTCGTCCTCATCTATAATATTGGCAATCAAGAGCGGATTTAAGAGTGAAGGGGCGGAATAACTCAAGCCTAGGATGACAACCAGGATGATTATCTGGATAAAACTTTGAATAATCAAGGTAAAGGAGATGGTTATGGTGAAAATAGCCGTGAAAACAACGACAGTCTTTTTCGATCCTACGCGTCTGTTGAAATACAACATCAGAGGAATCCCTAGAACGCTCATAAGTGAAAATAAGCCGAGAATAATCGTCCCCTCAATGCTTGATAGTTCAAGCACCGAAAGCGCGAATTGGATGAGCGCAATTTGAATGATGCAATACATGAGTGTGTAGGTGAAATTGAAAATTTCATAGGTGAGAAAACTTTTATTGACGAACGATTTTAAAATGGCATCTTTAGTGCCTAACGGAGGGACTTCCATGAATTGTTTCTTTTCTTTGATGGTGATACCGGTATAAAGCAGCGCACCTGCCCCAATAACTACTAAAATGAGCACTATCATTTGGAGCATCGGCACGTTGCGTAAGAAGAGATAGCCAATCAGAAATGTAGCGATGGTGCCAAAAGCCATGAAAATGATGGAGAGCGAATTTGTTTTGGCGCGGTTATCCACATTGAAGGTTAATTCGGGGAGCAGAGAAGCATAGTTGAGCCCGACAAAGGTATAACCGGTATCGTATATGAATAATGAGATAAGGATCCAGATGAAAAAGAAATTAAATCCGGTGCCAAATGGAAAGTAAATCATCAATAACCCAGCAATAAGGATGGGGATCACAAAAATGATATACGGGCGGCGCCTCCCCCACCTGCTCCTGGTGCGATCTGAGAAGAAGCCAAAGATGGGATCGTTGAGCGTATTCCAAATGGCAAAGATCAGAAAGGTATAGCCCAGGATGAGCCCCATATCATAGGCAGGAGATGAGTAATTATAGAAATAGTAGTTATAGGTATAGCCGAATAACCCCGAGAAGATGGCAATTCCGAGCCCTCCAATGCCATATTTCAGCATTGTCGAGCGGGAAATATCCTTAGAATTTTCCACCATAGGCGCCCCTTCTTAGTATATATTTATGAAATAAAAGAAATATACCTAAACCCGCAAACACGAGCCCGATAGTAAAACTCGGGATAGTAGGAACATCGGGGATCACATAGGGAGTTCCAGCCGCAGCAAGGAGTGTATTGGCCCAGGCGACCTCCGTATTATTGTAAATATAGCCGGAGGGAATCTGATCCGGACCATCGGATGCCGTCCAAACCGCCAGTTGCGTATAATGGAGATCATATAAGGAATTAGTGTGAATGTAAGTCAAAATGAGCGCGAGATTCCCGGTTGCAATGGTATTGACGATGGTATAATTATCAATCCTCTGCGGCACATCACCTCGGACATTGATGCAATAGACCGTGAGTAGGATTGATTTTATATCAGTATCAGCGCTCAGATTGACAAAAGTCGGCTTCGCAATTGTCATATTTTGTAAATTGGATTTTGTAGCGTTGAGATATTGCCCAATTGGAATGATAATGTCAAGCGCAGGACCTTGAGTTTTGTATATGGTTAAATTAAAGATATTGGACCCGAAATAGCGATCATTGTATTGGGGTTTTAGGGTATAAGTAAGATTAGGATTACTAGGCACTTGATTTAGAGGGATGCTCGCAGCCTGTCTTAAATAATTATCGCTAACTTGGATTCGATTTGCTTGAATTGGACTTGCTTGCTTATTTGCAATGATTCCACAAATGAGAATGAGTGAAAATAAGGTAAAAAGTAAAAGGAATTTGCGAACCTTCTGCATATTCATTCCCTATTTTACGCGAGTAGTTATAGAAGGCTAACTATAATTTAATATTTAATTGTATATCTAAAAAAGAGTATTACAGATCCTGTGGGAATTTAGGGCTTTGGATGCTTTTCCAATAATTAGAACAGATAAAATTAGAAAAAAAAGAAGACTAAAAGAAAAAAAAGAAAATGGTTAATTTACTTCCATTTCTCCATTAATTCCACAAGGCGGCATGAGAACGCATATTCGTTATCATACCATGAGATGAGTTTGGCGAGTTTGTCACCCATCATTTGGGTCATCCCAGCGTCAAAAACAGAAGAATGCGAATTGCCTCTGATATCCGCAGAAACGATGGGGTCTTCAGTGTATTCTAAGATGCCTTTCATCGGTCCATCGGCGGCTTTCTTCACAGCTGCATTAATGTCCTTGACAGTTGTAGGCTTGGCTAAAGTAACGACGAGATCGACGACAGATCCGACTGGAACGGGAACACGCATGGCAATACCATTGAGCTTCCCTTTCAAATTTGGGAGAACTAAGCCAATAGCTTTAGCTGCACCCGTAGTCGTGGGAATGATGCTCAATGTGGCAGCGCGAGCTCTTCGCATATCCTCGTGAGGCATATCAACGAGCTTTTGATCATTCGTATAGGCGTGGACGGTTGTCATTAACCCATTAACAATACCGAAGTTATCATCCACTACCTTTGCAAAAGGTGCTAAGCAGTTAGTGGTGCAGGATCCCATAGAGATGACGGTCATTTCTGGTTTCAACATCGCTTCATTGACTCCCATTACTATGGTGGCATCGGCATCATCCGCAGGTGCAGAAATGACCACTTTCTTCGCACCAGCAGTGATGTGAGAGGTTGCTTTCTCTTTCTTAGTGAAACGTCCCGTCGATTCCAAGACGATATCTACCGCGAGTTTTGCCCAAGGTAATTTTGTGGGATCGGTCTCTTTCGTGAGCAGCACCTCTTTGCCATTGATGGTAATCGAGGTTTCCTTAGCCTTTACATCCGCCTTCAGCGGACCGTAAACACTGTCGTATTTCAAGAGGAGTGCTAACTGTTTGGGTTCGAACAGATCATTTACTGCAACTAGGTTCAATTTACTGTTTTTCTCAATCAAAGCCTTTGTGAAATTTCTTCCGATTCGTCCAAATCCATTAATTGCTATATTTACCATTTAAATCCCTTCATAATATTTGTTATGTTGTTACGATAATTTATAGTAAAATGATGAATCCTATAAATCTTTCTTGCAAGACAAAAATCCAATAAATAAATTTTATTTACATGGATGAAAAATAGAAGATGTCTAGAGTAAAATACCAAGAATAAGGATGAATTGAATATAACTATATTTAAACTGGGAAGGGGGCAGTTTCAAAATACTTTAATGTATATCCGCTTTAATAATACCTTTATCTTTTAATTGTTCTACTATAGAACTTGACACTATTTCGATATCTTCGTTTTTGATATTGCTTATACGGAAGGGGTTCTCGATGGAACTGCCATTTTTATGATCTATTATCTTTTTGGGAACTAATTTCTCAACATTGATTTGAAGGTCAGGCTTAAAGTCTGCCGAATTTAGTATTTTCAGGATTTTAAGAACACATGACCCATTACACCCTTCAATGACAATTACGGGACTTGATGATAATTGGGTTTTTATTATTTCAGGAGCTCTTTGTGGATTTGACAAAAGGGTTCGTAAAAAAATTGTAAAACAAAGCATGGATGAATGATGCGCAATCGGTCCTTTCTCATATAATCGAATAGCCACTTGCCGAGCGAGTTCCCCATTATATTCAGCCCCGGAACAGGGGATTATCTTAATACCGGTCATTTTTTAACATCCACTCTATCCACAACAACCACTCTTATTATTAGAGGCCTGACGACGAACGTCCCATAGGCAACCGCACCCTTTTTGTTCGGTCATCCGGATCGCATTTACCGGACAATTTCGTTGACATGCCGAACACTCCACGCATGCTTCCAGATTTAATACTTGGTATTTTCCCTCTTCATTCGGTGTAGGAAGACCAAAAGGACAGAGTTCCCTGCATAAGCCGCAACCTGTGCATTTTTCAGAATCAAAATAAATAATTTTTGGCGGTGAGGAAGGATGAGTTACAGTATTTTTATTGGTTTCTTCCTTTTTTGAAGCAGTTACTACCATAAATTACACCTGCGTGAATATCTCGATGAAAATTATTGATATAATTGAAATAAGCATTACAATAATTAATAACTTATTGATTTTTGTAAATTTGGGGTACTCAGCTTTAATTTCTCTCGGGCTCGAAGCCATGGTATATCCACTGAATGACATTGTCGAAAAGTAACCTATCCAGAATGAATAAATTAGATTGGCTATACTGAGCATTAAGGATTGAAAGAAAACCCAAAAAAGAACCATTGACACCAATGATGAGACGGCACCTAAATAGAATCCTTTTTTTATAAAAGATCTCGTGAAATCGACCAGTGGGAATATCAGTGCAATTACCATATTCGTTATCAAGATGGATAGAAAAATCCATCCGACCGTTTCAAGCAATTGCAGGTAAATAGGTTGTAGAAAAAAAAGGTTTATGATAAATAATATTACAAGTGCAAGCGTAAGAAGGATAGCTGGTATCAGAACGAATTTCCGCAAAAGGAAAGTTGCATGAGTCACGCCCGCTTCCAATCGTTTCTTAAAATTGAATTTTGCGACTCGCATATCTTCCGGTTTTCGTGAAGGCATCGTCTTCAGGTACGATTTTAGGTATTTAGACCAAATCGGACCATATCGTATTTTAAAGAGGAAGGTTTGTGGCAGTTGAGGTATTGATATCCCACCCGCGGCTAATTGTGGAAGGATCAATAATCGATGATCAACAAGATGTTGAATACCCGTAGCGCGAACCGCCTCAATTAATTGGGTGTTTCCAAAATTGCCTCCTCGTGCCGCACACCATACATTTATTCCATTGCTATCCACGCATAAAACCCAGGCGTCAATTCCTTTTAAGTCATTCATGACCTTAAAATATGTGTATTCATAATTCGTGGTAACAATGATAGGGGACTGCCGGGTTGGAGAACCGGATTGATAAATTCCGGGTTCGATGGCGACATGATCAATTTGTCCCGTTAATAGGCAACGGACAGCGCGGGCTCTTGCCTTAATACCCCTAAAAAGATGGGGTAATGGGCGATAAAAGCCTGCCTGTGCATCTACTTTTTTCTGGCATTCAAAGACACGGATCGATCCATGAGCCCAGCAGTCCTTTGCCTTAATTTCAAATCCTATTGGTTCCAAATACCGTAAAATGAATTTTAACGGGTGTGTGAATCCCGTGCGTATCCGCTTAAGTTTTCTCTTATACCAAAGGCGTTTTAACGAAAACCATATTCTCGCAATTCCATTAGGGACAAATTCATCGGCAATTATTAGCCGTCCATCTGGTTTGAGGTGCGCCCAAGCATACCGAAGAAAAATTTGTTGCTCAAGAGGGCGTAATTCAGATAACATAAATGTTGTAATAATGCAATCGAATTTACCAAGATCTTCTGGAAGGTCTATTGCGGATCCCATCTGAAACTTAATATAATCCTTGAAAACAGGATCCAGGGATTTCATCGCATGCATTATCATGTTTAGATTTTTATCATATGCTAAAATTTTAGCCTTTTTTTGGGAAATCTTACGGCTCAAAACGCCCGGACCGCATCCTACTTCAAGCACCTCCATCCCAGGATTAATTCGATCAAGTATCCAGTTCTGAACCTTTTTATTCGCTGAATTTGTAAGCGCCGTGAAGAACTTTTCGTAGGTTTCGGGTTCTTCTTCTAATTTGAGCATGTAAGTTACAGACATGTAAAAACCTAATGAATTTTAGTCATTTTCAGATTTAATGTTGTCTTTTTCTTTTAATTGTTCTAATATAGAATTTGATATTAGTTCAATATCTTTGGTTCTGATCACGCTTAAACGGGGAATATTTTCGATTGAACTGCTTTTTTTGTAATCAATTATTTTTTTGGGAATTAATTTCTCAATATTAATGTGAAGGTCAGGTTTAAAATCTGCTGAATTTAGTATTTTCAGGATTTTTAAAACACAGGACCCCTTACAGCCTTCGATAACAATTACGAAACTTGAAGATAATTGATTTTTTATAATTTCAGTAGCTCTTTCCGGATTCGATAAAAGTGTCCTTAAAAAAATTGTAAAACAGAGCATGGTAGAATGATTCGCAATCGGTCCGTTTTCACATAATCGAATAGCCACTTGCCTTGAGAGTTCCCCATTATATTCAGCCCCGGAACAGGGGATTATCTTAATAGGGGTCATTTTCGATTATACTCCTTTTTGCTCTTTTTTTGGAATACTATCTCAAAATCGTTTTAAGAATGTTTTTTTATGCAATATATAGGCTAATAGAAATAACAGAGCTGCCCAAATCGCCAATGCCATGAAATCAATTCCAAGTCCTAAACTCCCTACGCCAAGGGGACTTTTCAATAAATCAACGAAGTAAGTTATGGGAGAGAAGAGTGCTAAAGTGAAAAATGGGGGTGATAAAGCGCTCAAAGGGATAAATACACCGCTTATGAAAATCAGCGGGAATTTAATCAATGTACTCAGTGTCATTATATTCGAGGTCATATCGGTAGGAGGGGCGGCAATTAAAACCCCGAGGGATGAACTCGCCCAAGAGAATAGTAAATTTCCTAAGATAAACCAACCAAAGACCCAAGCGGGAATTCCTAAAAAGATTATTAGAATAATACAAATGATTGAAGACAGCAAGATAGTGAAAAGTGTAGAGGCAAGGGTTATACTGAGGATTAAATCCGATAATGTTATAGGTGCTGAAATGATACCTTCGAGGTTTTTCTCGCGAGTTTCCCATGGGAAAATGACCGGACTAATTGCCGTACCCATAAAAAACACTCCCATCCCTAAAATGCCACTGAATAATTGGAGAGGATCGATAGGGCGTCCAATAATCCAAGCTAATATCATAAAAAACGGAAATAATAATCCGAAAATGATAACTGGACCTTTTTTAAAATACAATTCGATATTCTTCTTCGTTAAAATCCATATTTGACCGAATCTCATTCTCCAACTTAATTTTTTCGGGATCATCTTTAATTGCCCCCTAAAATCTTAAGAAATATTTCCTCAAGCGAAGCCGGTGAAATTTTAATTTGCCTGATTTTAGATTGCGCAGTCGATATACTGCTTTGAATCCGCGAGAAATCCTCAACCGGATTGGTACTATAGAAAGTTAGTTTTTTATGTTGTGAGTCAATTGAATAATCAATTTTTAACTTCGTAAGAAAATCGAGATTGGTTGGGACTTCCTCTAACTCGATCTCAATGGTTGATGCGGGCATAAATTGTTTCCTTAAATCTTCCGGATTGCCGCTTGCAATAATTTTTCCTTTATTTAATATAATGATCTCATCACAGAGAATATTCGCTTCTATCATATTGTGGGTGGTCAAGAAAATCGTTTTCCCTTCGTTCCGTAAATTACTCACGCGCTTTCTTAGGAGTTGGGCGGATTCAACATCTAACCCTGTAGTTGGCTCATCTAAAAAGAGAAATTCGGGATCGTGTAACAAGGCCATGCTTAAATTAAGCCGTTGCTTTTGTCCCTTGGATAATTTTTTCGTGGGTACATTTAATTTTTCAGACAAATTAAACTCGGCTAGTAACGCCAATGCCTTCGATTTACAAATAGTGGTGGGCAAGCCGTATAATTTACCGGAAAATATCAAATTCTTGAGAGGTGAATAATCCAAAAAGGCACTAGATATTTCGGGTACAACTCCAAATTGCGATTTCCACTCGCGGGATTGGGGATCAATTACCTGATCATTTAGCATAAGTTCTCCAGAAGTCTTAGGTAAAATTCCTGTTAAAATACGAATAGTCGTAGTTTTACCGGCTCCATTGGGGCCTAATAACCCGACTATCTTCCCATTTTGGATATTAAATGAGATTGCATCAAGGGCTTTGAAATTATCAAAATTTTTTGTGAGATTTAGAACCGATAACATTTTTTACACCTTCTATGAATTAAAATCTTCAGGTATCTTTATGATTTTCTACGTCAGAGAATCAAAATTCTCATTAATGTCCATCTTGAACTCCTAAAATTGTCAATCGCTCATTAGCTTTAATTCCTCTTACCTTATTGGCTGGTATGAAAATGCAACCACCTTTACTTAATTTAAAAGAGCCATTTTCGGTGGTAAACAAACCCGATCCATCTAGAACCAAGAAAAATACTGCATATGGCTCGGGATGAGGTTTTATTTCTTGGGTTTTGTCCAAAAATACAAGCACCACGTTAAACTTATCTGATTTCAAAATATCTTTTTTCAATGGTTTTTCTGATGAAAATTCCTTAAGGGAGGTTAAATCATTTATATACATTTTACTTGTCACCGAAATATTCATAATAAAATCTTGTCATTTTTTCCATCATTTTTTTTCGTTCTAATATCATTTCTAACCATTTTTTAAGAAATAATTCACCTTTTTTTGTAATGGCATATTCCCTGTTGTCAGGTCCAGTTTTGCTTTTTTTCCATACCGATTTTAAAAAATCTTCTTTCTCCATTCTTCTAAGAGTTGTATACATCGTGCCAGTTTTAATTTTATGGATTCCTTCGCTTAATTCTTCAATTTTCTTGATTATTTCGTAGCCGTATGTAGATTTTTCACATACGACCCTTAAAATTAAAAATTGTAACCATCTTCTTTCCGGATAACCGCAATCTCCGTGGAATTGGAATTCTATAGTATCACACATTATAGCTATATAACAATGTTACATATTTAAATTTAATGAATTCGCTTTATTAATTTATTTACCAAATTCCTAAAATGACCAATGCAGTATACATGAGATAAAATCCAAGAATGATGAGAATGATCCCGAAGATTATTTGGAGTTTAGAGGTGATTTTAACCAATTTCAGAACCAGAAACTCATTTATTTTACCCAATCCCAATCCAATAAAGACAAAAGGTATGATCATGCCAAATGCATAAAGAAATAGTGCGAGGAATCCGCCAATTTGGTCAGCACTTGTAGCAATTGCTGTAATCACGGCGATCAGAATTGGTAGAGCACATGCTATGCCGGCAGTGCTAAGAGAAACACCAAGAATAAATGATCTTGAATAGGTGGGCAAGGAGTTCTCTGAGGGAGCAGCGAAATTTTCGTTATTGTCTTGTATATCGTTCGATGATTCTTCTGGATTTGTTAGGTTTTTTGGTCGTTTTTTAAAGACTCCTATGGCCATAAGAACTCCTATGACCATGATTATTATACCCCCGACGACTTGTAACCAAACTTGCTTCAAGATAAATCCAGGTACAAAAATTAAGGCGAGTCCGATTGCAGAGAACGTTAAAGAAAATCCTAACCCAAATACGATGCTTAAAAAGAACCCCCGTTTCATGCTTTTTCCTTCGGCGGTTGCATACGAAATAAACGAGAGTAAATTGATTAAGTTACAGGGCGTTAAAAAAGATAACAAGCCTCCTGAGAAGGCAATGAAATAGATGGATGGATCCATGTTAAATCTCCTTCGTCAAAGTTAGGTGATGGCAGATTGAAAAATATTCCAAATTGTTTGGTTGTCATTCGCCCCTACATAACGATTGACTTCGTGCCCAGTTTCATTGCATATTATCAAAGTAGGCATATACATAATCGAAAAGTAAGTAGCGAGAATGAGTCCGGAATCCTGGCAAACCTTCCACGTAATGTGGTTATCGCTCTCCCAAATTATTAGACTGCTATTAGAAGTGCCTTGAATATCAAAAGAAAAAATTTCTATTTTACCGGTCAATTTATAATAATCGTAGGCATCAACTATATAAGGGAGCTGCGTTTTACAAGGAATGCAACTGGCGCCCGTAAAATAGTAAATTACGGCTTTTCCGTAGTTGCTGGATAAATTAATCGTTTCACTATGGATAGTGGTGACAGAATAAGGTATTATATATTGTCCTTGGTCATTATTTCCCTTTTCTGGGTTTGGAGTTCCTATTAAAATGAATCCAACAGCCACTACCATAATAATTACTCCAATGCCCAGAACTAAATTCGAATACTTAAAAGACCCTGATCGGTGTCTTCTCAGTTTGGTTTTTTTCAACGAAACCCGCTTTTGAGGGGGTTCTTGTTCTTGGCGAGTTTTTCCTTGGCTAGATTCTTTTTCATTTGTTTGTTCCCCGCTAATTCTTTTTCGCTTTATCCTATTTTTACTCAATCCGAGTCACACCCCACAAGTTTTTTTGAGAAAGGGAGGGATATTCGTACAGGCTATTCTTTTATTAAATCGTCCCTGCAATTCTAATTTTAAATCGGTAGAATTTCCAAAAAAGCGAAAATAATCCTTTGAAATATAAATTGATAGATCAGGAAGCTCTGGTACCTCTATTTTTCTTGAAATTATTTCCGCCTCAGGCATTTTTTTCACGATTTTCACCTCAACCTCTGCCGCAAAAACACAGCCCTCTTGCATTTTTTTCACATCGATCAGAATAAATGATTCAGTCTTGGAGAGCGTTTTGAAAAAGTCTAGTAAAGAATTTTGACATGAGATAGTGAGTATCGGCAAAGGGGGTTGGTTAAATGGTTCTTCTTCTTTTTGAACTGTCTTTTTCATAGTATTTTCCCGCCATTTCATTTATTTCAATCTACCATTTTACTATTTTTAATAAACTTATTCTTAAATTTGCGAATCAGATATACCTTGATGGTGTCGTTGATCAGAAACGTCACTAACAGCGTATAGCCTAAGATCGCGAGGACCGGTATGTAGCCGAGTGGAGCAAGCTCTAAGAAGCCTAAGAACGAGATCGTAATCACAAATAGGATTTCCGCCGTGATTGTGATGCTTAAAAATTTGCTGGGTCGTGATTTCCAGAAATAATTCCGCTCACGTACGATCATGAGAGTGAATACCCCAGCAAGATTCAAATAAGCAAACCCAAAGGTGTAGATTTTATCTACATTGCCAGCTAGCCCAAAATACGACCACCCAACCATGGTCAGAATTACACTTTCAATTGTCATTAGAATCCCTAGTGACCCGCTGACTCCAAACAGCCGCGAGACATTGAATGAATCAGGTTTCAAAGAAAACTGCACGTTGTCTGTCGATATCGCCATTGAAACGAAATCACCTAGGAAAAGAAGTATTACCGTGCTCGTTATTGACAGCATGAAGGAGTGAGTAAGAAATTGCATAACAACGATGTAGCCGACAATATGGAGCTTCCTGGCAACCATCATCAGCGCCCAATTATAGATTCGCTGATAAATCGTCCGTGCCGTCTTGACCATAGATATTATGCCCCCGAGGCCCTCAATGGTAAGCACAGCACTTGCCGAGTCCTTGGCAATATCTGTTGCATTCTTCACTGCTATTCCCACTTCCGCCTGCCCCAAAGCGGGAGCGTCATTTATACCGTCACCAGTCATTCCGACCACATGCCCTCGGTCCTGAAGAACCTTCACTATTGTGAATTTGTCCTCAGGGTAAATCTCAGCGATACCGTCACTATCTTCAATGGTGGAATTAAGAATTTTCTTTTGACTCTGCACCTGTCCAATCTTCGACATTCGGGTTATCTTATCACCTAGACCTATCTTCTGGGCGATGTTTCTTGCAATTGGAAGCGCGTCGCCCGTAAGCATCTTCACAGATATACCCAAATCGCGGATTCGGTCTAATGTCCCGGATGAATCTTCCCTTACCCTATCGGCTATCCCTGTGAGACCAACAAACTGCAGCCTGCTCCGATCATCTCCTCTGGCAACTGTGATTACTCTTAGTCCCTTAGCCGAGAGTTCCTCAGCATATTTGAACAGATCTTTTGTCTCTTTATCTGACAGGCTGCAAGAAGAGCATATGGTGTCGAATGATCCTTTTCCCACAAAGAATGTTTTACCCGATTTCTGAATCGTAGCTTCTGTCATTCTGGTTTTGGGATCAAACGGCACGAACTCCATTTGCGAGTAACCGTCTAATGAGATATGTGCCTCAGCTGCGGCTGACAGAAACGCTATGTCTATGGGGTCATAATTGGCTTCTTGTGATGCAAGCGCTCCGTAGAGCAAAACATCACTTTCGCTAAATCCATTAGTCGGCACTTTTTCTTCGACGAAGAGTTTATTCATAGTGATTGTGCCTGTCTTGTCTACGCATAGCACATCCATGGTAGCTGCGTCCTCGCTTGCGCTAAGTCTTGTGACAAGTACTCCTTGTTTTGCAAGCGCAAACGAGCCGAGCGCCATGTTCACGGTGAACATGGTCGGCATTGCAACCGGTACCGAGGCTACGAGGAGCACGCCTGCGAGCGGCAGCAACACCGCAAGTGGGAAACTTGTTAAGAGAGCGTATATAAAGACGACCAGAAGGGATGCGAGTACTATTGTGAGAAGTCGGTGTGCAACTTTAACTGTTACCTCCTCCATGTGTAGTTTAGGTTTTGCAAGATCAAGCAGCGAAACGATTTTCCCAAAGTAGGTCTTTGTTCCTGTGGCATCGACTATGCCTGTGGCTTCACCGCGTTTGACCGCTGACCCGGAATAGGCTAGCTCTCTGGCAGACTTTTCCACGATTATAGATTCGCCAGTGAGGGCTGATTGGTCAACGCCGAAAGATCCTTCAATGAGTTTTATGTCCGCTGGCAGTAGGTCACCTGCTCTGACTCTTACGACATCTCCAGGAACAAGTTCTCTCGCTGGAATGATTGCCCATTTTCCATCCCTTATTACTCTGCTCTGGATCCTTAGCCTCTGCTTTAGGGCGGCCATTGCTACTTTTGCTCTTTTCTCGCGCCAAAGTGACATTGCGGCGTTGAATAGAAGGAGGAACACAATAACGAGCATCTGGGGATACTTGCCAAGTAGCAACGTGATGATGGCTGTGGCTTCAAGCATCCATGGCACGATACCCCAGAAACGTTTTCCAAGTCTTACGAAAAAGCTTACTTTCTTCTCAGGAACCTCGTTGTACCCGTACTTCGCGAGCCTCTTTTGTACTTCTTGGGGATCTAATCCATTTTCCACATTTGTTTCTCGCAAGTCTTCTTTCATTCAAGTTTCTCCTCAAGGGTTTTTCTCAAGTGCCTTCATGGCATTCCGAAGCCCTTTTAAACCATTGATAATAAGGTCTATTTGTGTTAGTGGTATTCCAACATACATTTCTGTATCAGCTAATTTGCCCATTGATCGACAGCCATAACATCCCACGCTGAAATTGATTCGATTGTTTATAATGGGTAGTACAGTGGCATCCCCGCAGGATGCTTGCATACCCGCAAAATTTGCGGTGATTCGCGGAGTCCCTCTTTCAAATAATACAGAATTCGCAATCCACATCGCTTGTTTAGGGAGGACAGTCAGTATAATTACATTTGGATCAAAGGTTGCCTGATCTAGAGGGGCAACAAGTGTGCCAGTAGTGCTGTTGGGCTCTAGCTTTGGTATTTCTTCCATTATACGGGCTGCGGCCTCCTGAGTTGCTGCTAACCCATGCATGTAGGGCACCTGCCCATTCTTCACCTTTTCGGGAAGCTCCGCAATGCCTAAAGAGGCTTTTGCGGCAGCGCATGCATGTTTCTCTTTAGATAAATAGAAGACAGCACCATATGACGCAAGGTTTATTGATACACAGTGTCTGATTGGCATATCCATTTCTGGAATTTCCTTTGGAACGGTTTCATAGGGTCTAACTAGTTTTATTGCAACTGGCTTTTTTTTAAGTTGAAGGACCGATTGAAATATGTGATTATATTCAATATATTTCTCCTTGCCTTTCAAGTTTATCATAAATCTATTAGCATCACCCAATGCTTCTATTGTAATGGCTTTTTGGGGGCATTGATCGACACAAACCCCACAAAGAGTGCATGCTGCTTCATTTGCAATGATGGGGTTATGGGCATCCATTTGATAGACATTGGCTGGGCAAATCTCAACACATTTTCCGCATCCTGCACAATTTTCTAAATCTATCGCAATTTTCATCTTATTCTCACCTTCTTAGTAAAAGTGTGGCAATAATGATTGAAATCCTCATATATATTACTCAGCGAGACGTCTTTGTGTCGGATCGCATTTGCGTGCTTTTGCTTCAATGGAAGCGCTAATGAGGACCTCTGCAGCAGCATCAAATAAATTCTTATACTTGGCATAAAGATATTTTTGCGTTCCTATGTCGTTTAAAATGGTCTTTAATTTCTGGATTTTATATAGATCTGGCTCAGTATTCTCTAATTCCTGCATCAAGAGTTTAATTTGCTTGATTTTTCCTTCAATATTCTCTGAATCTATATTTATCACATCTTTCTGGATTATATTATTTTTCTTTGTTTTTAATCCGTTCTTGATATTCTTTTCCGATTTTATCGATGAAATCCAAAACTTCTTTGTCTGTGATCTCCTTTTTTTGAGTTATACCTGCAATCAAAGCCCGAATGTGAATGAGCCCTGAGATCTCCTTATCGCAGGTGTGCCCAAATCGGGGGGCTCTACATTCATGACAAACATGGATTGCGAAATCTTGAAGGAATGGAATGGAAATAGATTGACCCTCTGCAAATTTTGGTCCCACTAAGCTAGAACCGCAGGGAGAACTTCTCTGAACTTTCACCTGGTGAAGTGAATTGCCTTTTACTTCAAGTTCGAATATTGGACGCCCAAAGTGGTGCGCAAACTCATCGATTTCAGGGATATTGGTATTCGGTTCTAACGAACACATCGTGGGAGCCGCAATGACTTTTGGATTGGTTCTCTGCACTTGTCTTAGAAAGCCTGGACCGAAACTTATTCCTAAAATGGTAGGTTTCCCTAATTCTATGAGCGCTGTGGCTTGATCAGGATGGCGTAAATAAGAAATATAAAGATCACAAGGTGGAATATTCAATTTGTAATCATCTAGAATTACAGTAGAAGGTATTTCCTCAACTTGGATCCATTCACATGGAAAAACAGTTTTTATATTTTCATAGGCGCGGTCGCCATATTTTCCATCAGTTACAATTCCAACTTTCATTTTTCATCATCTATCTTTCAATCTCGAAAATTAATCAATTTTTCATTGATTAATCAATCGTTTTTAATAATTTTCTTTTCTTTTAATTGGTCCATAATAAAATTGGAGACCTTTTCAAGGTCCTCTTTTTTAATATTACTTAAACGGGGTATATCACATTGGTTTTGTATTGCACTAAGATCTAACATTTTTTTGGGAATTAATTTGTTGAGATTTACGACCAGGTCAGGCTTAATTTCGAAGTTCTTTAGGATTTTTAAAGCACAACCTCCGCTACATCCATCGATGATTACGATAAAATTGGATTTAAGATAATCGCTCATACTTTTAAAGGATTGATCCTCTTTTAAAAGTCCATATCTGAGAAAAATGGTGAAACAAAGCATTAAACTCTTATCTACAATAGGACTATTCTCAGTTAAATGGATAGCAGCTTGACGAGCTAATTCTCCATTATACCCAGCTCCGGAACAGGGAATAAAAATAATTTTTTTGGCATTTATGGATACACTCATTTTTTCCATAATCCTCGTTCTCTTAGCAATCTTACGATTTCATCTTTGAGTTTATATGTCTCGATAATAACTTGGTTATTCTCTAGAACCACGCAATTCTCATGCAGATTCAATTTCTGTGCTTCTTCGGAATCCAATGATTTAGTTGTAAAATCAATGAACTGCATATATTCCATAATGTCGGAGAAGACACGATTGATGAAATGCTCGTACATACAAGAGCAAGAATTTAGAGGCACAAAAATATCCAATTTTAATTTATTCTCAGGGGGATTTTCTTTTGATTTTATAGCCATAGTATCAACTCCTTTTTTAAACTTAAAAACTATTATTTAGTATTTAATTTGAGTTATTTCATTATTCGTTAGTAATATAATTTATTTCCTATTACACGAAATCTCTTCTGGAATTTTTTCTGCATAGTTCAAATAAAATTCACCTATCATAGGAAATTTCATTCCTTTTGACTTCTAATTCTTTTTTAGAGGTAGTTAGGACCTGATTGGTTTTCATTATTTTATGTAGATAAGTCAAAGGTGGAAAACTAATTGCGTATGCAGGACAAGTATTCTCACAAGTAACACAGCCCACTTTACAGTTTGAAGGGGCAACAACGACAGCTTTCCTTTGTTCAAAATTAAATTTATAAACTTTGGTTCCGCAGCCTAACACACATAAACCGCATCCAATGCACATTTCAGAATCTACGGTTGGATGCCATTTAATCTCATCTCGTATAATATTATGCCATTTTGGTTTTTCTACATTCGCTTTTTCCATTATAAAACCTCCTAGAATAATTTAATTTCTATCTAATAATTCATCTACCTTCTCAGCAATTTCTTCAGCAATAATCTCTGCAAGTTTCACTCCATCGTTCCCCAAATCCTCTTTTGATTTTGGTTTCAACTCAGGATGTGCATTTATTATGTCTTCAACGTATATTGTCGCAGCGGGTTTTCCGCTATAGCGATCCACCGCAATCCGCGCGCACTCCTCTTTACAGCCTTCAATTGTAATAGTAGGATGATTCTTCGCAAAATCGCGTTCTTCCGCACCTCCATGCCGTTCTAAGCCACCCGCCATAAAGAGGGGCTGACATAATATCACAGTTTTATCTGGACGCAGCTTTTCCACGACAATTCGAGCAGCTGCCCGAGATAATGTACCTCCTACTAAATTTTCACCACTGCACGCGATTATACCGATTTTGGGCTTGGTAGACATAGGTTATTGGTCGCCTCCCTCTTCATTATCTAGTAATTCATCGATTTTTTGCGTAATCTTTTCGGCAAGCTTACGAGATAACTTCTTAGCATTCTCGCCTAGAGGGATGATTTCTTGCTCCGGTTTCATATCTCGATTTTCCTTCACAATATCCGTTGTCATGAATTGCGCATCCACCTTACCAACAGCCTCTGAGACATCGTTATAAGAACATTTGGCTGGACAACCATCGATAACGATAACTTTATTTGATTTCAATTTATCAATCACTTCTTTTTTTCCTTTTACGACTAGTGGGAGGCATTCGAGTTCACTCTTTTTTTTAGCTAGCTCATTTACTGTGATGTATGCTGCTTCCCTTCCAATACTACCAAATACTTTTCCAATTCCACTACAGGGAATTATATATACTTTTCTATTTGCCATTTTAATCTGCCTTTTTTTCTTTTTACTGAATAAAATCAAACTTTTCTTATCCTAGCTTTTTCTGGTTTCAAACACTCTATTTTTCATAAATAATAAATAATGAGAATTTATATTTCATACTTTTTTTCAGGGTATTGTTATTTTTGAGGTTGGATACCCTTGGTTTCTCTTTTCAGGCGCTCTTGCTCTATTTTCTTTTGCATATTAGGAAAGTAGGCGGGACCATCCATGAGTAATTCTTTATCTGTATTGAAGTCTTTTAATTCAATCTCTACAAACCAGCCTTTACCATAGCAGTCTTGATTCACCAATTCCGGCGATTTTTCCAATTCCTTGTTTATGGCGCATATTTTCCCAGAACCAGGTGAGATTAACTGCAGGACAGTTTTAGTTGATTCAAAATTTCCAATGTCATCAAATTGTTCCACCTTTAGACCCAATTCTGGAAGTTCAACCATGATGATATCCCCCGCTTGTTTTTGAAGAAAATCAGAAATACCCATCAAGGCTTTCTTACCTTCAGGCTTGATCCAACAATCGTTTTCATTGAAATAATAGCCCGTTTTGGGTACATGAAAGTGAAATTTATCTACTACAGCCTTAAAATATTCAATTTCACCCATTTCACGGTGCTCAATGGGTTTTTCTTCTTTTGATTCTTTAATGAAGTCCAAAACATCAAGAGCGATCTGATCCGCCAGTCTGAATCCGTCTTCATTTAGAATCAGTTCTTTTCCCGGTTTAATTTTGAATTTTTTAGACATATCGGGTATGAAGATTTTCTTATTGATCTGAACATTTCGCTTATCAATCAATTTAGTCGCACAGCGAGTCATGCAACCATCAATTACAATGATTGTTGACTCTTTCAGTAGATTTTCATAGTCCTTATCGCCCGTATTTAATAATACAGGACAAATGAGATGAATTTCAGGGGATTTTTCAATTACCTTAAGAGCGACCTGCCTTGCAATTACACCTAATGATTTATCCAACCCATTGCAGGGCAGAATACAAAGGGTTTTAGGCATAAAGGAGTCACTTTGATTCGCTTTGATCTCTAATTTTTTTAATGAGCGCGATGATTTCGCGTTTATCGGGAAATGAGAGAGCATCGAGAGAACACGTTTTTGAACAGGCGCGGCAGAATACTACACAATTATATGGGGTTTTAACGATCAGCTTTTTTTCTTCATTTTCCTTTCGCTCAAATACACCATGTGGACAAAATTTATCACATTCCATACAGAAGTTGCATTTAGTATAATCGATTGTTGGCCACCAAGGGATTTTCGTTCGGGATACGCCCATGAAAGTCTCGGAATTGGCATTATAACTTTCAGGCATTATTAATTTATGCCCCCTCTAGTGCCTTTAACTTAGTCTCAACTAACTTAACGGCTTCATCAGTAGTCATCTCCCTAATATCTACCGGAATCAAATCTTTTTTAACATCAAGACCCGCGTTCTTGAATGAATCGCGAAATAGTTTGTATTGCATGTTGGGCGCGCACCCCGCGATCATATATTTCCGTCCTGGCCGGAGAAAATCATTGAGAAACCGATCCCCATCCTCTTCACAAATTTGGGGATGAATAAAGCCGTATTCGACAGGTAATTCTACGCGAACGCGGTTGATAAAGTCCCAAATATCCATTTTTGCAAAGCCAGGGCATTTCCCTGTGCAAACACACATGATGAATCCGATCTTTTTTTCCTCACTCATTTTAAGCATCACCTACTTTCTTTTTTGTATTTATCTATAATAATTGATGCCTCTTCTGCAATTTTTTTAGCAAGTTGAATTCCCTTTTCGCCAATATTTACTCTCGAATCAGGGGTTAACCCTTTATTTTTTCCTAAAATTTGAAATACCTTTAGATGCCCGATAACATTTGAATTCAATTTTGAGAGAATTTTTTTCCCGCACGTTTCTGAGCATCCGTCAATCATAATAACAGGATGATTTTTCAATAACTTTAAGGAGTCATCATCCCCTGAAACGATACGCGGAAAACTGATACTTATTGTATCGTTAGGGCGAAGCGTGGTTGTTAAGTAAATTGCAGCATATCGGCCGACTGAGGCAAGAGCCTTCCCCATACCTGTACAAGCAATTATCCCAACTTTATTAGGCATGCGCTAACACCTCATCAACCTTTTTAGCAATATCTTCTGCAATTATTTGGGCTAATTTTTCCCCTTCAGGCCCAATATCAATAATTGATTTTGGTTTGAACTGGGGATATTTTGCGCGGTAATCTGAAACATTAAAAATGCCCTTAATTTTACTTTTGAATTTAGTAAATACCTTTTCAGCGCACTTTTTTTCGCATCCGTCTAAGATAATGGAAGGATAATCCCGAACGAATTCGACATCTTCTTCAACCGCTGCAGCTAAAGCGGGTAAGCAAATTAATACGGTTTGGTTCGGTCTTAATTCTTCTAAAACCTTGTAAATTGCCATTCGTGCGATAGTTCCATCAATTAGATTTATCCCAGTACATGCTGTTACGCCTACTTTTTTAATTGTTTGACTCATTCTCTTTAACGCCTTTCACAGTAATTTTATTCAATTACAATAAATCAAATAAGCGTTTTTTTCTTCTATCTCATATTGATAGATCGCAATACATACCTAAGTACTTAAATATTTAATTCTTGTATTGATTCTTATCAATAGGAATTGAGGTTTTTCGATATATAAGTTTTTCGTATCGAGGTTTGTCGATACATACCTAAAAGCTTAAATATCAGAAAAAGCAATATAACATTGTTATAAAGCTTCTAAAGCTTATAAAGGTGTGTTGTTTGGTATAAAGCTTATAAAGGTGAGAAAATTGGCTTGTTATGACTCTGTGAAGAATGGAAAGATAGCAGGTTTGTCCAAATTTGAAAAGTATCTTGTTATCTGGATTGGAATTTGCATTGGGATCGGGATTGCTATATCCCAATTCGTACCGAACATTGCACAAGCAATCGATACGATAAAAATTGGAACTGTATCGATCCCGATTGGAATTTGCTTGTTTATGATGATGTATCCAGCGGTGCTGAATTTGCAAGCATCTGAACTAAAAAAGATAAAAAGGAATCCTGTTCCGATCCTTCTCACATTGGTGTCGAACTGGATCGTTGCACCACTAGTAGGCACCTTCTTGGCAGGATGGCTCTTACATGGGAATGAGCAACTCATAGTTGCCGTGATCCTTCTCCATGCAAGTCCTTGCACGGCGATGGTTCTTGTTTGGGGTTACCTCGCAGGCGGAAACCAAGAGCAAAATGTTGTGAACACGAGCATTAACACGGTAACTATTATTTTCCTTTACGCACCGATGGTCGGTCTTCTCTTGAGTTTGCAAAACGTGGTATATCACACGAACATCGGCGTCGATTGGTTGGGCTTGCTCATCACAGCTGCTATTTTTATCGGACTTCCGATTCTTGCGGGCTCTTTATCAAAGAAAATTCTCATCAGGCGTAAGGGCGAGGAATGGTTTAACAACGTGTACAGGGAGGCGTTAGGTAAAGTCGCAATAATAGCCTTATTAATGACGCTTATTATATTATATTCTTTAAACGGTAACGTAATGCTCCAGAACCCAGATAAATTGCTCCTCGTCTCGATCCCACTGCTCATCAGTTTTCCTATCGTGTTAGGATATAATATAATGATGACGAAACTCACAAATTTACATTATAAAGAGGCAGTTGTTACCGTTTTGATTGGTTCTTCGAGCCACTTCGAGATCGCCATCGCAACAGCGATTACCTTATATGGTGTAGGCTCGATTGCAGCCCTTGGGACGACCATGGGGTTGTTCTGGGAAGTGCCAGTAATGCTTTCAGTGGTTTATCTCGCACGATATTTGAGGAAAAGGAATTTCTGGCTTCCAAGCTAACTCAAACTTAGTTGAACCGAAAATTAAATTAGTTTCGGGAAGTAAAATATATAAAGAACAAGGTTTAGGGAATCAAAAAATGTCGGAATCGAATGAATCAGATCGGGATCGATTAAAAAGATATATTAAAGAGTGTAAGGCTTGTGCGGCAGAAGAGGGAGTAGAAGGGCATATCGCTAAATTGAGAGATGTGATCGAAAAATATCCTCCGGAAAAATTGAAAAAGAATTTAAGAATTTTTAAGGCCCTCGGAAATCCCATCCGATTAAAAATATTGTTTTTGCTTTTAGAAAAGGAAGATCTTTGTCCCTGTGAATTAAATATTACTTTTGAGCTTTCTCAATCCAACATCTCACATCATCTAAACATATTAGAACGGGCAGAGTTAATCTCGAATTACATGCGGGGTAAATGGAAATACTATCGAATTACCGAATCAGGAAAGGAATTAATGAAATCAATATAAAGTAAATATGAACCTGAAGCGAATTTTATTCTTGTAAGTAAAAGAATTTTTTGGGGTAATTGTTAATTAGTAAGAAAGGGAGTTTTTCAATGAATAGATTAAAGGTACTTTTTTTATGCACGCATAATTCAGCTAGATCACAGATAGCTGAAGGGCTGCTTCGACATTTTTTTGGAGATAAATATGAGGTTTTTAGCGCAGGATCAAGCCCCACGCAAGTACATCCCCTTGCTATTAAGGTGATGGCGGAAATAGGAATAGATATTTCCAAGCAGAGGTCTAAAAATATTGAAGAATTCCGAAATAAGGATATTGATATAGTTGTAACGGTGTGCAGCAGCAATACGAAAACCGTATGTCCATTTTGCGCCTCACCAATGATTAAGGGGAGACCTGAGATAATTAGTGAAACGTTGTCTGGAGCAAAACATTATTTTCACCGAGCGTTTGATGATCCCTCTGAAGTGATTGGAACTGATCAAGAAAGGAGGGCATCATTTCAACGGGTGAGAGATAATATAAAAAAGTGGATCTTAAGTTTTTTTGCCGATCTAAAGATAGAATAGCTAATTTGAAAAGTCAAGTATAAGTTATGGTTTATCGGTATGCTCTTTTGCAAACTTATACATGTCCATCGTGCCAGATCGACTGCAGCTCATTGCGAGTTCAACCGCTTCCTTGATCTCTTCAGCGGAAATGTCTAATTGTTTTGCTCTACTAAAGTGAGTAAGAAAGCAAGGTCGACAATGCGAAGCAATGGCTGCTGCAATCCCTACTAGCTCTCGGGTTTTCTCATCCATGTGACTCATGACTCCCTTTTTTTTAATAACAATATTAAATAACTCTGTTATAAAAAATATTCTATAGACTTTTTGGGTTATAACAAGTATGAAGGTGAGAAAACCTGAAACATGTGAAAATTTCCATTCTGGATGAAACCATCCTCAAAATAATGGATCTATTCCAAGTTGATATTCCGGATATGGGCACAATTATAGACGGGCTCGCCGCAGTTGATAAGCAATTAAAATCACTCGTGAAAGGGGACCCTCCAGAAAGGCTGCTACAACTCATCTGGAATCCTCAAACAGGAGAGTTCTATGTAGACGTTGGAATTGAAGCGCGAGACATCAACAGCGAGTGGATTCCGTTGATGAGCGATCCATTGCGACTATTACCTGAGGGAAGCACCGTTTTAATCAATCCAAAGGCAGGGCTTTGATGAGAACCCCCTGCGCAACGATTAAGCAACGAGGAATTCTTAGATGCGCTTTCAAAGCGATTTGGACGGGATCATCCAATAACCAAACAATATGCATCTTGAACGGATGAGGTCGCTTTTAAAGTTCGAGAAGCGATTTGACAAGAGGGTTCTACGCGCCCTTTTTCAAGATTTTTTACAAATAGAGTCTCAAGATTTCTTTATATTATTAAATGATATCTTCAAAGTCATATTCTTTATAGTCTTCAGGACCCGCTCCAAGGATTGGGTTTTTTAATAATTGAATAATTTTTCTTCTATCCTTTTCAATTTCTTTTACTCCATCAGCTGGTCGAACTGAATTCTTTTCCATATTTATGAAAAGGTATTCCAGGTATAAAAATTAAATTTCTTTTTTAATTAATATGATAACCTTCACTTTCTACGGAAACTAAAAACATTTATAAGGCACCGTTTTTTCTATAATAGTAGAAAGAATTTATGAAGGTAATAAAGATGACTGAAGTTAATAAGCTGAATGGAAAAGGGCGTAAAACCTTAGATGTAGATTATTTATTAAGCTTAACTCCCATTAAGACTTGGTTAGTGGATAACTTCATTCCCGAAAGTGAGGTAAAACGCTATCTCGCGGCATTAAACCAAATGTACCCCGATATACTCGCTAGTTTTGGGGACTTCGATAAATTCTTAGCCCTGGATAGCAATAAGAAAGCCAATTTCTTCAATAAATGGGTTGAGGATAAAGCGGATCAGAAAATCCAATCTTTCCCAGAAAAAGACCGATCCAAAGTCAAAAGCACCTATCAAGTGTACGCATGGAATGTTCAAGGTCTCCTTTCAAGAATGGGCCCTCAATACAAAGCGAACCCGAAAACTGTTAAGAAGATTGATAGTAATACAAACCTCTTTATTTCCCTTACCAGGACCGATGTAGAAACCCTCTTTACCGTTTTACCTCCCAATTACCAATTAATGCTTAAGATCCTCTTCCTCTGGGGAGGTATGAATCCTAAAGATATTGTGAGCCTTACCCTGAATGACTTCAAGCAATATGACACTGATTTTTACTATATCCAAAAAGCGAGAAGTAAGACTGAAAAGAAGGGGGGGAAAATCTTCAATATTTGCCATAAGGAACTTTACCAGGATATTAAACACTACGCCGAGATTGAGAAACACGGTAATAATGATCCAATCTTCGATTTAACGGAAGGTGCTATTTCAGATACCTTTCGGAATTATGTTCTCCGTTATGAAATCAATAAAGAGTGTATGCCTAAGATTATCCGGCAATTAGCCTCGACCCTACTCAAGAAAATCCTCCCAGAGGACTTCTTATTGCTTTGGACCCAACATAAACCAAGAAATATTGTAGAGGCTAATTACATCAAGAATATTCCCGATTTAATCGCGCTCTATCCGAAAATAGTAGAGGCCGTTTTACTGGGTAATGGGTATAAGCATCAATTAGAGGTCGAACAAGATATTCGGAAAGAGAACGCCCTTCTCAGAGCTAAGCAAGAGACCCAAGAGGTAGAGATCAAAGACCTAAAAACACAGGTAGCTGAGATCCCCACTATTAAGGCTGAGGCTGAGGAACAACGCAAACAACTCAGAGAAATCCTTGCGAAGCTCCAATCCTCCTCTCAATAATCCTCTTCCTTTTCTTTATTAAGTCCTTGGCTTGATTAGCTCCTAAATCTTTTTTTTAGTTTCAATTAAGTGAATTCACTTAATACCAAAGCTATCCCTGCGTACACAAAAAATGATGGACTAAGTGGACATGAGATTTTTTAGTGGAAAAGTAAAGGGGTCCAAGGTCAAAGTTCCTCCGAATCGTAAAAGTCAAGAATCAAGAGATCACTCCGATCACTTGATTTCAGGCAGAAATCTGGGGCTTAGAGAATTCAGATAAAGGTATCTACTTAGAGAGGGAAAGGTTAAGGTGTTTTGGGAGGGTCCTTCTTCGCTAGTAACGCCTCAATCTTCTTGATAAGTTCGGCATTCTCTTTAAGTATAACCTTTATCTCATCGATTTCTTTCATAGAACTTTATAACCTCCATCAGTCCGATAGAGAAACCCCTCGTTTACAAAATCCATGAGGAAGTTATCTAAGGTTAGATCATCTAATCCACTTTGCCGGAAAACCTCTTTAGGGATTCCATCAGGGTATTCTTGGCTCTTCTTTCGTATGAAGTCACGGAAAGCCTCTTTATTTGGAAGGGTTGTTTGTTCATCAGAAAGCCGAGGCTTAGGAAGAAGCCCGATCCCCTTCCATGCCCGCGGGCGATTCTTCTCCCCCTCCTTCCCAGGACGATAATCCTCAATAATATATCCCGCCTTTGCAAATTCACCCTTTAATCGACCCTGATCCTTGATGGGAAATTTCCCGGCATTGCAATATTGACAATAGGCTTCATAGAAGGTTTTCTTCACGACCCATTTATCTGGTGCGATCTCACAACATTCTTCAATGAAGGCTTTTAGGGGGTTACTGAGTTTCGTATAATGTTCGCGTAACTCCTCAGTGCTATCGGAGTGAGTGAATTGATTCTGGGTCAAGAGCCTCTTCAATCCCTCTAAGACAAAGTTTAAGAGTCCGGATAATTCTTCCGGGGTCGTTAATTCTTGAAGTAAATTCGGGTTGCAATTAGGGCCTTCGAATTTATGCGAGAAGGTAATGAAAATCCACCGCCGATAAAACGCGTCGGTGTCATCTAGGACTTGAGGGGCTTTATTGCATGAGAAAATCAATTTTGCATAATTCACAAAGTCGAAGAGTCCCCTATTCTTAAACTCGGCGGGGACCGAGTCACCTCCGGTCAGCATCTTGAAGATCCCGGTATATTCCATTGCTTTATCGCTAAGGTCGGCGGCGATATTCGCCATCTTTCGGTATAAGTGGGAAGTTGCGAATCTATTGCGTTGGAAACTCTGTAATTCGACCGAGGTGGTATTCTCTGGACCTATGAAAGAGCGGATCAGACCGAGAAGGGTAGATTTTCCATTGGACCCCTCCCCAATTAAGAGGAATGCCTTTTGAATTGGATAATTGCGATAGAGGCAATACCCGATTAATTCTTGGATGGTGTCGATATCCCCAAGGTTCAAAACCTCATTTAAGAATTTCATAATTGCCGGACAAGTCATATTAGGATCATATTTGACCGGGAGCTTACTAGTGGCGAGAAGGTCCGGGGTAAAGGGCATAGTTTGGTAGGTACTGAGGTCTAAAATGCAGTTCTGGAGAAAGACTAGTTTAGGGTCTAGATTATCGAAGTCCTTCTGATCGATGAGGCTTAATAGTTGGACCTTATGAATAGTCTCGTCCTCTTGATGTTTCGGGATTCCTCCTTGTGTTAAATCGTAAGTCCGTTTCCGAAGGGTCGCCTCTCCAGGTTGATAGATTCCCTCCTTCTCATTATAAAGAAAGATCTCTAGGTGTTCTTTAGTCGTCCTGATCTGATTGAATTTGATCAAATGTTTCGCGAGAAGATTTGGGTCGAATACTCCTTTACTATCAGTGAATTCGTCAAACCCGCGCTCTATCGCTTTCGTATATTGGATCGGGCGTTTCATATATTCACATCCCTCACACAATTCCGGGGATTCGGTTTGTTGTGTGGTGCATACAGTCATATCGACCTTTACATTATTCCCAGATATATCCTTAACTTTGGGACAAGTCCATACTTCCGCTTTGAGGTCGGTCATATAATCATCTCTTGGAATAATACTTTTGGTCGCAGGCATGTTCGCACGCGGGATTTATTCTTTTTCCATTGGAACTGTTCGCAATGCTGCGCGATTCCAGTTTCGCCGGAACCTTCGATAAGTGTTAGGGGGTATCCGTTAGGATACTTCGTGCATCCGTCTAACTCCTCTCGGAAATACCGGCAATTCCAACAGAATTGCCGGGTGTAAATCTCCTCTCCATCATAAACGCAGTAGGTTTTCCCGGAGGAATCTACCTTGAACGCGGGGCATTCTTGTTGGAGACAGATCACTCAATCGCCCCTCCTCAAGGTCGATTGAACATTGTTCAGTATTACTGAAAAAAAGTGAATACTATTCAATAAGTTTAAAAAGCAATATGTCAAAATATATCTTAAAGGTTCCATTTTCTTTTACCTCTAGTCTAGGATGGAAAATTGCGAGTTTTTCATTCTAGGGTCTCTTTTTCCTTTTGCCCTTCACCTGGGTTCTTGTTTACGATTCCTTATGGTTTAGAGCCTCAAGTAAGCGTGACTTTCGTTCTTCTGGGAATCCTTCAGGAATAACAAGTATGGCTCCATCAAAATAGAGCTCAATATTTCGTACAGTGTCGTTACCTCTCAGCCATTCAGGAGGTAGGGCCACCGCTTTAGAATTTCCCACTTTGAAAATCCTTCTCTTTCTAAGGTTCATTACCATCACTCAATTTTTGTCGATTGACTTATCGAACTTTTTAAAGTTTTTATAATCCTTATTATAATTACTAAGTATTTATGCATCACGCGACTTTGGTCCGAAAATTGATATTTTCGAGGGGATTTACGCCTATCCCCTAATAATTTGCTTACTACGGGTGTGGTAATGGGTTCGGAATCCCTCAAACCTGTTCTACCCTCTCTAGGTGGGTTCTACCCAGAACCATGTAAAGAAGGCGTTCTTTATGTTTTTTCCGCTTTTTTTATGTTTCTTCGTATGATGGACTGGGTTTTTGTAAACTTGGTGAACAAGCGAAAGCGGAATTACTGGACCGATAGAATACAAACACTGTCCTGCCGCATTCGGTTTACAGAAATAGTATTATGAATCGGTCAAAAGTGAGGTCCTTTTAATATGCGGTAAAAATGATGGTGAGGACCATTACCAGAATGAAGACGACTAAGACAATATACGTCATATATTTCATAACTTTGCTAAAAAGCCCTTTCTCCTTTCCCGGTTGGATGCTTTGTTTGAGTTGGGCCCGAGTTCGCCTCTTGAAGAGCGACAGGAGACAATATATCGCTAGCGTTAAGATAATTAAGGGGATTATCCCATAGAAAATGGATAACATGAATTGTAAAACAGGACTTTCAAAGATTAAATCTCGGAGAAAGGGGAGAAGATAAAGAAACATATTGCAGAGAAGATAAAAGGACGTGAAAACGAGGGAGAAATAGCTAAACGAAATCATAATTTGAATTTCGCTAAAGCGAGCGACCTGGGCTAGAATTATTACGAAGAGAAGGAACCCTAATACTAAGAGAATTACAGGGCCCCCTAAAACGGCAATGACATTCAATTGCAATCCATATGGATATAACGCCTTATAGAGGAACACAAAGAGACTCGCTAATTCAGAGACTTCCGAGATATTACCCATTACCAGCTCATAAAATAGAAAGGCAGCCCCCAGAAAAATTATTAAGCCTAGAAAGGCTATAAATAAGCGATGGGAATAAATCCCAAACACCAACGCGGGGATCATCGCTAAAAAGGTTAGGGTTGAAGCTGGGACCCAGAGAAACAAGAGTAGAACTATCCCAAAACTCATTAAAACCCGGATAAATGCCCATTTAATACCAGTTCCCTCCTTTACTATTGTTCGGTTTAGTAGAGGTAAGGCGCACGTTTATCTGGGCTGAGATTAGAGCGACTTTCTCACTTATGGAAAGGGGAGCTGCCTTTGCCATGGGTTCTCCCACAGATTTATTCGCGCTGAGGAACTGGGTAATCAAAATGCGAATCAGCTTACTGATGGAGGGGTACTTCTGCCTTTTAACTAGGACCTCCAGCCTCGTATGCTCGCCTTGTGAGAGGCGTGCACTCACAATACGCGGACCACTGCCATCCTTCCGATATCGCGCCATAAATTACCTTCTCTCATGTCTACGCGAAATTATCGTTTAACTGAATATTATGCAGTCTTCTATAAATGCATCACGAATATTATTCGATTATTGCCTAGAAAGTTGTATAGAATTCAATAGGGGAAAGTATTTTTTAGGTATTTTTGTCGGGTAATCAATCAACCAAAAAAGAAGCCCCCCCCAATCAGGGCACCTTGATGACCACCCCCACTCTCGACAGCGGAGCCCGCCCCGCATACCCCCCCGGCTATAGAAGAAGCAGCCGGGGTGGTCAGGAAGGGAAGGGGAGGAGAGTCGCCATGCTTCTAAGGCGATCAACGGATTTCGAGGGTCCCCCTCCACCTTCTCCCGCTAGCCATCAGCTCCCGCACTCGCGTTTCTCTTGGTAAAATTTAGCCAGCTTTTTGAGCGCTAGGTTTTTCGCTTTCTCTCTGGTAAGCCTTCCCCCCTGTTTCGCTTTTCTCTTTTGGAGGAATCTAGCTAGCCTCTCTAATTCGCCTTTCCTCTTTTCACTGTCCATTCTCTCAGAACCTAGCCTCTAGATTTAGTGGGGTCACCCTTCCAGGGAGGGGGGAGGAATTAATAAAAAAAGGGAAGGATGACCCTTTCACTTCCAGTCTTCTAGCTTCTCTTCTAACTTCAGCTTTAGTTTCTTGATCAGCTCAGGCGCGACCGTCAAGTGAATTTCGCTCAGGCACCCAATATCGGTCCCTCGCCAAGATCGCCCCGTCAAGAGGAAGTAGGCGGCCCGGACTTGATCTGCAGTTGGGATCTGGTCGGAGTCGATATTCATTCGGACTCCTTCCCCTTTAATTGCTGCTTTGAGTACCAGTCTGAAAGAATCTCGCGGATTAAATCTTGATTCTTGAGATAACCCTTCACTTTTCGAACGCGGTCAAGCTCCTTCTCGATTTCCGGAGAAACCGTTACATAAATTCGCGGCATTGACATACAGTTCACCTTTTCTCTATAAATATTTATTGAGGGATACTTTTATATCTTTCTGTCTACATTTCTATCTATCAAGAAAAAGTATGGAGATGAAACGTAATGAATAAAGCAGAGTTGGACTCATATATTGAGAAGTTAGAGGCAGTGCAACCGACCCTTTGTATAAAGTGCCAAGCTCTCGTAGAGGAAATGCTGCAGGGCTTTAGGGACCAGCGAAAGCAGATTGTTCGAGAGACCCTTCAGTATAAGGGCCTCCTAAAGAACATGCGTCCTAGCAAAACCCCTCTAGAAGAGTCGGAAGGGACCCCCACATGAGCGCGAAGAAACCGATAGATATTTTAGCAAAGCAGATTGAGGAACTAAAGCAGCTCGTCATCGAATTAGGGGACTCAAGAGAAGGAAAAGGCGAAGTCCCCAACCTTTTTTTGAACACGCTCAAGAAGCGCGTGCGTTATCCGGATTAAAGGAATTTCCAGCTTATTTGGAATATTTGGAATATTTTTATTCACCCTATCCCCCTCCCCTTAATATATATATTCCAAATATTCATAATGGCAGAGAGGGAGAGCGGGACATGGACTCAGATGAGGGTGGGGAGAGAGTCTCCACCCCTAGCCAAGGCCAAGAGCGAGAGCCAGACTGAGATGGGCTGGGTACGCCGGAGGGGGTCAGGGAGCCAGATGGAGACTGACTGTCTACGTGAGAGGGAGTCTGGGAGTTGGTCTGAGCCTAGCTGCTCACGCGGGAGGGAGTCCGAGACCCAGTCCCCAGAAACCGAAAAGTTTTTAAGCGATGCTTCCTTCTGGGAGGGGTAGCGGCCACGCGCCTGGAGCAGGCGATAGAGACTGAGCAGAGTGAAGCTTTAAGTCCATCCGGGGCCACTGAATCCTATATTCAGTGAAGCTTTAAGTCCCCAATGAATGGCCACTCTGAGAAAATAAAAAGCGTAGAGCAGCGGTCCGATTAGAATTATCTCAGTAGGTATCCCAAGCGTACGCAATATGCTAAATGCCGAATTGCCCCTGAGTCTCAGAGAGAGTCCCAGTCCCCTATAGATCCGGAATGAATCCCTCTCTTCTCTCCCCCTTGGGATGTCTAGCGTCAATATACCGTATTATGACAGTGGACCCTGGGACCCCTAATTGGTCTGGGTAGGTTCTGGGTAGGTTATAGGTAGAACTAGTTTGTTAATATAAAGGGCCTTTCCCTGGGGAGGGAGTCCTGACCATAAGTATTTTAGGTCCACCATGTCCACCTTTTTGTGTACCGCGGGTCCAGTTTTTGATCGTTATTAATTGATTGTAGAATCCGTAGAAAGACTGGGTTAATATGATAGAATTTCGCCCAGACAGCAATTATATATTTGTCCAGTTATATCCCTATCATTTTCTTTTTTTGTGCAAGCTAATTGG
>Ga0315277_10001473_pt1 | contig 34312 bp, 27 predicted proteins | sample YL17G05_15_MG_FD_203695 | JGI IMG/M metagenome (GOLD analysis project Ga0315277, IMG submission 203695) | Sediment microbial communities from Yellowstone Lake, YNP, Wyoming, USA - YL17G05_15 | ecosystem: Environmental > Aquatic > Freshwater > Lake > Sediment | place: USA: Wyoming | collected...
CGGATAAGTTTTTTAAGGAGTTTTTCGTATTCTGTTCCATCCAGGGGGAGTTCCACTGTGCAATTCTTGATCGTGGAAAGTATCATGGCATTGGCGAGTTCAACAGAGGCAAGACCTTCCTCTGCACGGGCGATCAAAGGAACGCCGTCCAGGATGGCATCCACAAAATTCTGGATAATTTCCGCGTGTTGTCCGCCCTTGCCTTCGATCGGGATTTCAATCAAGCTTGTCCGGGGTCTGCCGAAGTGTTCTGGCGTGGTTTTGTTAAAGATGCTTGTTGGGGTTTCATTTTTGGTAAAAAGGATTTTGTCATTCTCATACACAAGTTTCCCATTGTCGCCCGCAATTTCCAGCCGGTTCGAACCGGGCGCTTCGCCTGTGGAGCCGATGAATACGCCAGTTGCGCCGTTTTCATACTGAAAATAGGCGGTGACTTCATCCTCGACCTCAATGGCGTGGTATTTCCCAAAGGAAGAGAAGGCGCGGATTTTTTTCGGCATTCCCGCAAACCATTGCATAAGGTCCAGCGAGTGGGGGCATTGATTGAGCAGCACGCCGCCCCCTTCGCCTTTCCACGTGGCGCGCCATCCGCCCGAGGCATAATAGCACTCAGGTCGAAACCATTCCGTGATGATCCAGCTCAGGCGTTGGAGCGGCCCCAGTTCGCCGTCCTGGATCATCTTTTTGATCTTTATGTAATGCGGATCGGTTCTCAGGTTGAACATGGCTGCGAAGATCCGGGTTTTATCCTTGTGAGCGGCCAGGAGCCTTTCGCAATCCGCCTTGTGCACGGAGATCGGTTTTTCCACAAGCACATGCAGGCCGCTCGTGAGGGCGTCAATCCCGATCGTCGTATGGGAATAATGCGGCGTTCCGATGATGATTGCGTCAATCGCGCCGGAGCGGATCATCTTCCTGCTGTCGGTAAAGAGTTTTAATCCGGAATTCTTGAAGGGTTTGAGTTTTTCCGGATTATTGTCGCAGATCGCAGCGAGCTCGCATCTGGAGACTTTTTTCTCTTGAAAAGTCTTCAAATGATAATTCCCGATATTCCCCATCCCGACAATCCCGATCCGTATCATAATCGCCACTCCTCAAAAATTTCATAGCACAACAAGACACCAATCAAAATTGCCACAAAAATCCACAAGAAGACACCAAAAAAATTGGTATAAGATGTTGGATATTTTGCATGGCAAGTCAACAGAGAAAGGTTTTTGAAAATGGTTAATTGAAGAAGATGTTCTCACGCAGAGGCACAGGGTTCGCAGAGAAAAACAAAAAAAGGTATATCTTTCATCGTTCCTTTTTCGCGTCTTTCGGGTATTTCGTAGTATAAAATCGCTAATATTTCAGGATGCGTTGAGTGTGCGTTGAGTGTGTGCGTTGAGGGGCGGACTCCAGTTTTTGCAGCTTTATTTTTATCTATTGGTAAGAGATTAATATCGTGAATTCCGCCGAAAAATTAAATGGGAATCTTTTTGACAGGATTTCCCGGATGAACAGGATGGTGTATAGTTTAAGGATATTTAAACCTGTATCTATGCTTTTGTTTTGAATGGGAAATAAATTTAATCCTCAGTGGCGGGACGCGAAAGAAGAATGAAATTTTGCGAATATGTTTGACTTGTTCCAATCGTTCGTTATATATTATCCTCATTAGTCGTAAACGAATACCAATCTCAGAACAAGGAGGGATAGACCATGTGTGAACCTGAACAAAAAGCTCTTTCTTTTCCCAGGCTCGGTTCTCCGGCTCCCCAGTTTGAAGCTATGACAACCCATGGGAAAATCCTGCTGTCTGATTTTCGAGGCGCTTGGCTGGTTCTCTTTTCCCATCCCGCGGATTTTACACCCGTGTGCACCACGGAATTCATTGCCTTTGCCCAGATGCATCCCAAACTCCGGGAAATGAATTGCGAACTCATGGGACTCTCTATCGACAGCGTGTATTCCCACATCGCCTGGGTGAGAACCATCGAGGAAAAATTTGAGGTGAAAATCACTTTTCCGGTCATTGCCGATTTGAACAAGGACGTGGCAATCCTTTATGGCATGATCATGCCCGGAGAGAGTAAAATGGAAACGTCACGGTGCGTGTTCATTATTGATGACAAACAGATCCTGCGGGCAATGATCTATTATCCCCTGACCACGGGGAGAAATATGGAGGAGATTCTGCGCGTGATCCAGGCGCTTCAGACCACGGACAAGCATGGCGTTGCCACACCCGCCAACTGGCGGCCCGGAGACAAGGTGATTGTCCCGCCGCCCAATACCCAGGAAATGGCTGAAGAAAGGGTCAAGCAGCCAAACCTGGATTGCAAAGACTGGTTCTTCTGCATGAAGAAAATGCCCTGAAAGGAGAATATCCATGCCGTGCATCAATCCGGATGGAACGCTCACCGAGTCCGCCAAGACACTCCTCAAGGCTGCGTATGAACCCATGTCAGCTGAAGATCTTGCGAAAAAGATCGGCCTTCCCCTTTACAAGGTCAGGAGCAGCGTGAGAGAAATGATGGAGGTGGGCTTGATCAAGGAAACAGAAGGTAAATTTTTGATCACAGGAAAAGGAAAAGCCTTTCTTTAACATGAGACTGGAGATGCCTGCCAGAGGAGAAAATTTACAGGAGGGATGCATTCTTGAGGATCCCTCCTGTTCTTTTTCTATAATGAGCCTTGAAAATGTCTTATCCCCTTGAAATCAAGACATTCTCTCCCAGGGAGGGAAAAAATTCATGACAAAAGCAAGCTGGCGAAAGATTTTATGGGTGACCGTTTTCGGGATCGCCATGGGATATTTCGAGGCATCGGTTGTTGTGTATCTCCGCGCCCTGTTTTATCCCCGGGGATTTTCCTTTCCGCTTGTGAACATCAGATCGTATGTGCTTTATGTGGAGCTCGTTCGGGAGGTCATGTCTCTGGCGATGATGGCCAGCGTTGCCGTACTTGCCGGGCGCAATTTCATAGAGCGATTTGGTTTCTTCTGTTATACTTTCGGCGTGTGGGATATTTTCTACTATGTTTTTCTGAAGATCGCAATCAACTGGCCGGAGTCGCTTTTCACCTGGGATCTCCTGTTTCTCATCCCTCTGCCCTGGGTGGGGCCTGTGTGGGCGCCGATTCTCTGTTCCCTGTTTTTTATTCTTTTCTGCCTTCTTATTGTCAGGGCGGAAGATCTGGGGCGTCCCCTGAGACCGCATTTAGTGGAATGGCTTCTTTCGATCCTGGGCGGACTGATGATCATTGCATCTTTCTGTGAACAGTTCCGCGATGTTATTGCTGAGAAGATTCCTCAAAGCTTTGCCTGGCATTTATTTTTTCCGGGGCTTGGCTTATGTATTGCCGCGTTTGTCAGGGCTTACCTGAGAGCCCCGGTTCAAGGCAAAATGAAAAATGTAAAATGAAAAATGACTTCCATAAACATCGGTTGCTTCTTGGCGCGCACATGTCCATTGCGGGGGGTGTGGATAAGGCCATCCTCCGCGGCCACAATCTCGGCTGCACTGCGATCCAGATGTTTCTCAAGTATAATACCCGCTGGGAGGGAAAGCCCCTCATGCCTGAGGAACAGGAGGCCTTCCTGGCAAACAGGAAAGAGATGGGCATGTCTCATTGCATCGCGCACAATTGTTACCTCATCAATCTTGCGTCTCCGGACGAGACGATATATCACCAATCGCTTTCCGCCATGAGGGATGAGATGGACCGGAGCAGCAGGCTTCGCATTCCCTTTCTTGTGATCCATCCCGGTTCCCATAAGGGAAGCGGAGAGGGAGAGGGGATTAAAAAAATCGCATCCAGCCTTAATCTTCTTCTTGAAAAGTCAGGTGAGTCCGGGGTAATGATTCTTCTTGAAACAACAGCAGGCCAGGGAACCGGAATCGGATACCGGTTTGAGCATCTGGCCGAGATCCTGAACAGGATCAAACAGCAAAACCGTATCGGCGTGTGCCTTGACACTGCCCATATCTTCGCCGCAGGTTATGACATCCGCACAAGGAGGGCTTATCGCTCGACTTTGGAGGAGTTTGACAGGGTCATAGGGCTGGAGAGGATCAGAGCCATTCATCTGAATGATTCTCAAAAGCCTCTTGGCTCTCGCGTGGACCGCCATGAGCATATCGGCAGGGGATTCATCGGGGTGGAAGCCTTTCGGTGCCTGATGAACGAGGAACGATTTTTCAATGTTCCGAAGATCCTGGAAACGCCCAAGGGCGTGGATCGGAAATTTGACAGAAGAAACCTTCGTATTCTCAAAGGACTTGTGAAGGACAATAAAAAACCAAGAGGGAGGATTTACCATGCAGGAGGCCATGCTTTATGAAAAAGTGAAGCTGAACACGGTTCAATGCAACCTGTGCCAGCACCGGTGCAGGATTGAAGACGGGCAGAAGGGTATTTGCCAGGTGCGGGAGAACCAGAAAGGTATTCTTTACAGCCTGGTGTATGGAAAGGCGATTGCAACGAATGTGGATCCGATCGAAAAAAAGCCCCTGTTTCACTTCCAGCCCGGTTCCCACAGCTATTCCCTTGCCACGGTCGGGTGCAATTTTCACTGTTTGTTCTGCCAGAACGCAGATATTGCCCATCTGCCCCGAAACCAGGGACGCGTGATCGGAAAGGATCTCTCGGCTGCGACGATTGTGGAAAAGGCTTTGGAATCCGGCTGTCAGAGCGTTTCCTATACCTACACGGAACCCACGGTGTTTTTTGAGTATGCGTATGATACAGCCCGGCTCGCGCACAAGGCGGGACTTAAAAACGTGTTTGTTTCCAATGGATACATGACCCCGGAGGCGATAAAAATCATCTCGCCGTACCTCGATGCCATCAATGTGGACCTGAAGGCATATGACGACGAGATTTACAAAAAATACATGGGCGCAAGGCTTGACAAGATGCTGGAAAGCATCACGACGATTTTCAAGGCCAAGATTTGGATGGAGATCACGACCCTGGTCGTGCCCACGGTCAATGATACAAGGGAGCAGCTCTCTGGAATCGCCAGGTTCATCGCGAGCCTGAATCCGGACATCCCCTGGCATATCAGCCGGTTTCACCCCTCCTACAAATTCACCACAGAGGGTCCCACGCCTTTTCCGATCCTCAAAATGGGCCAGGAGATTGGAAAGGAAAAGGGCCTGCATTTTATTTACCTGGGGAACGTGTGGGGCGAGGAGGACGAACATACAATCTGCTGGAACTGCGGGCAAATGCTGATCAAGCGTTTTGGATTCAGCGTGCAGGAGAACAATGTCAAGGACGGCAAATGTTTCAACTGCAAAACTTCCATCCCGGGCGTGGGACTGGGATGATGTCCTGACCTTCCGAATAATCTACATACTTGAATATTGCCCCGGATTAAATTTGGATCACCAGGCCGTCGTACGCGAGCCGGGCGTTGGAAGGGAGGTCGCGATTGGTCGATTCGTGTTCCACCTGGTGGGCAAGATGGATGAACCAGGTTTGTTCCGGCGCAATGCTACGGGAAATTTCGAGCGCCTGGGCAATGGAAAAATGCGTGGAATGCGGTTTCTGACGAAGGGCATTGAGAATCAGAACGCGCGTCCCTTTCATCTTCTCCATTGTTTCTTCTGATATGAAACTCGCATCTGTGATGTAGGTGAAATCATCGAAACGAAACCCCAGGATGGGGATCTTGCCATGCATCACGGGAAGCGGAGTTACCCTGATCCCCATAAATTCCAGTTCGCCCTGCACCGGGATCAGTTCCAGCTGGGGAACGCCCCCGCCTTTCTGTGGAGGATCGAAACAGTAATCAAACCGTTTTTTAATGTCTTCGAGGGTTTGCGGGGAACCGTAGAATTTGATCTTTCCCCCCTGCCAATAGTTGAAGATCCGCAGGTCATCTATGCCGGCAACATGATCCGAATGGGAATGCGTGAGAAACACGGCGTCGATGCGAGTGATATTATATGCGAGCGCCTGTTGGCGGAGGTCCGTGGAGCAGTCAATCAGGATGTGCGCTTCATTCATTTCGAGAAATGCGGAGCTGCGCAGCCGTTTATTTTTCGGATTTTGCGAGCGGCACACCTCGCAGCCGCATCCGATCATCGGAATTCCGGTAGAAGTTCCGGAACCTAATATGGTGATCTTCATTTTATATTTAAATGGTGTCAAAGGCTTCGGGGAACTTGCATCTTGTGATGGCGTCATCATAAGAAACCAGACCCTGCTGATACAGGTTTTTGAGCGATTTATCCATGGTGATCATCCCCAGTTCGAAATTGGTCTGCATAAGGGTCATGAGCTGTTCGGTTTTGGCGGAACGGATCACCTTGCGCGCAGCGACATTCACCACCAGGACCTCGGCAGCAGCCACGCGGCCCCGCCCCCCGGGCACGGCAATGAGCTGCTGAGCCACGATTCCTTCCAGAGTGTTGGCAAGCTGGATCCGGACCTGCTGCTGCTGGTGGGTAGGGAATACGTCAATGATGCGGTCCACGGTCTGGATCACGTCCGGAGTGTGGAGCGTGGAGAAGACAAGGTGGCCGGTTTCCGCAGCGGTCAGCGCGGTGGAGATTGTTTCCAGGTCGCGCATCTCACCGATGCAGATCACGTCGGGATCCTGGCGCAGGACATGCCTGAGTGCTGCGCCGAAACTCTTGGTATCGCTTGTGATCTCTCGCTGCTTGATGATGCTTTTTTTATGATGGTGGGTGTACTCGATCGGGTCTTCAATGATGATGATCATGCAGCGCCGTTCGTAGTTGATCTGGTTGACGAGCGCCGCGAGGGTGGTGGTTTTTCCGCTTCCCGTGGGTCCTGTGAGCAGGATCAGGCCGTTCACCCTGCGGGCGAATTCGCCGACAATGGGCGGAAGCCCGAGTTGTTTGATGGTCCGGATTTCATCGTTCACGATACGGAATGCTGCTTCCACAGCGGAGCGCTGGTAGTGGACATTGATGCGGAAACGGGCCACATCCCTGATCTCCGTGGAAAAATCCAGTTCCCAGTCCGATTCAAATTTGATCTTCTGCTGGTCATTAAGGATGTCGTAGATCAGTTTTTGCGTGTCCTCTTTTCGAAGAGGCGGGTATTCCAGGGGTTCCAGAAACCCGTCCACGCGCACGATCGGCGGAACGCCCACTGTGATATGCAGGTCCGAGGCGCCCTTCTTGATTGCTTCTATCAGTAATTGGGTGATAGTGGATGGCATGGGTTTTCCTCGACGAATAAAATGAAATTTGAGTCAGTGTCAATTCGCAGACGAACAAAAACTGCAAAGGGGAAAACACTGACTTATTGTCCCGAATCTCTTTATTGGTTAAGTCCGCCGGTTGCGAACGTCAATTGAAATCACCATAAAAAAAAGAAGGGGGCGTTGAAAGCCCCCTGGCGTTTAATCAAACGGATCTGAAGATCCGCACGCCCCAAACTTATTCAATATCGATCTTGATCTGCCTGGGCTTGGCCTCTTCTTCCATCGGCAGGGTTACCTCGAGCACGCCGTCCTTGTAGCTGGCCTTGACTTTCTTTTTGTCAATCGGAGCCGGAAGCTCAAAGGATCTCTGGAAGCTGCCGAACCGACGTTCGCAATGATAGTATTCGCCCTCCTTGACCTCTTTTTCTTCTTTTTTGGAGCCCTTGAGAGTAACCAGATTATCCTGGATGGCGATGTCAATCTCGTCTTTGGTCATACCCGGGAGTTCCGACTTGAGGATGTAATTTTCACCCTCCTTGTAGATATCCACATTCGGGCTCCATCCGGTAATATCCTCATCGCCCTTGCGCGTCAGAGAGAGGTTGAACAGCCGGTTGATGTTGTTTTGCAGATCAAGCATGTCGGTAAAGGGATCCCATTCCCTTCTTGGTCTCCATCTTATGATTGCCATATCCATCACCTCCTGATGAACTTTTAATTCATTCCAATGATAAGAATAATGCATAGCTTATGCCAAAATGTAATAAAACAGGCGCCATGATGTAACAATAAATAAATCAATACTATAGATGGGTTGTTTTGCCATTTGGAGTGTTAAGGATGGATTAAAACAGTAGAAAAATAACACAGGTTGGAAAATAGGGCTTCGGGGCGCATCATTTTGATACACACGCAAGATTGTTAATGGTCAATTGTTAATAGTTAATTGAGGTGGATTAACAGCCTGTTAATGAGTTGATAATCGGATGTTTTGCATTGCTATTATCAGAATTTCACCTTGGGAGCCTCGCGTTCCGCCGGAGATTCCAGCTCGAAGAATTCCTCGGTTTTGAAATTGAACATCCCTGCTATGATGTTTGTGGGAACGGATTGAACCGTAACATTCAATTTCATGACAGAATCGTTATAAAACTGTCGTGCAAAGGAGATCTTGTTTTCCGTGGAGCTGAGTTCTTCCTGGAGTGCGAGCATATTCTGGTTGGCTTTAAGGTCCGGGTAGTTTTCCACAACCGCAAACAGGGATCGCAGGGTCTGGGAGAGCATGTTTTCCGCTTTTGCCTGTTCCGCAGCCCCGCCCTTGGTGTCAATAGCCATCTGTCGGGCTTTGACAACCGCTTCGAGCGTCTCCCGTTCATGTTTGATATATCCCTTGGCTGTTTCCACGAGGTTCGGGATCAGGTCATAGCGCCTTTTGAGCTGAACGTCTATCTGTGACCAGGCGTTTTTCACAAGCGTGCGCATTTTGACCAGTTTATTGTATAATCCCGCGATAAAAAGAACGATCAGGATGATCAGGGCAAGGATAATAAGAGCGATCATACTTTTCTCCTTTCACTCGAAAATAATTTCGTGAAAGTTCAATAGTGAATTCAGGGATGATTTACAAGGAAAAAATAATTATTAAACCATTCGGCTTAAGTCCGGGGATCTCCTTATCCCTTTTTCCTCCAGATAAGATAAAACACCGCACCCACGGCTGCGCCGCCCAGGTGCGCCAGAGCGGAGACGTGGCCGAAACCCTTGATCTGGGAATAAGCGCCGAAGAATTGCAGCCCCACCCAGAGCAGGAAAAATCCCAGCGCGGACATCTTGATCCAGATGGGACGAAAGAAAAGCCAGTAGTAAAATCCGAGCTTCACGTTCGGGAACTTGAGAACATAAAACGTGATCAGTCCCGAAATCCCGCCGCTCGCTCCAACGCAGGGAATGGTGGATCTCGGATCCAAAAGGGCATGGAGCACATTTCCAAAGATGGCTGCAAGATAGGTAAGAAGCAGAAAACGCCCTTTTCCCAGGTAATCTTCCACGTTGTCGCCGAAGGTCACGAGGAAATACATGTTCGAGAGGAGATGGAACCATCCTGCGTGAAGGAAGAAGGAGGTTAACAGAGTAAGACCTCCCATACGGAATATTTCCCCGGGAATCATGGCGAAACGGTCAATGAAATCGTTCCCCCTGTAAAAGGCAAAAATGCTCACCCCGCACACTGTGAAAGCAAGGAACCATGTGACCCAGGGAACCTTCTCAATTTTATGTCCGCTGATTTCCACGGGGATGCCCAGGAATGCGGGGATCATCTTCCACCATTCATCAGGTTTGTCCTGGGCATCCTCAGCCATCTGTTTTATTCTGCCGATAGCCAGGGCTTCACGCGCCACATCCGCGGGATCTCTGGTCCATTCCTTCCCCCCGGGGGAGATCCGGGGCACGCCATATGAGTCAACAGGGGCATTCCATTGTCGCAGGGTCTGTGTGGAATTTTTATCCAGTTTAGGCAGAACAGAGAGTTCATCAAACTCCTCCGGATCGAACCACACATAAGTGCAGTATCTGCACACATCGAGTTTTGGGGCATTGGGAGAAGAGCCGGAGGACAATTCAAGCATAAGGCGGTGGCACAAAGGACAGAAGCGATTCTCTTCCCCTTTTCCTTCCCTGGCCTGCGCCCAGACCCAGTCCACATGCTCCTGATTCACAACGCGCCTGAGCACAGCCACGCTCACAAGCCGGCCCTTGCATGAGGGGCATGCCCAGAAGATGCCCTGAGGTTTCCGGACTCGAGCCAGCGTCTTATTGCAGTTGGGACAAAGAAACATGCCACGACTCTGTGTTTAATATTGCGCCGATCATCAATCCAGACTTTCAGAAGAGTCAAGGATTTAGTCATTCTAATAGATCATCCATATTTGAGGAAAGAGAGGAGGCGCATGGATAACAAATTCGTCCAGAAAAAGGGAAGTTTCAAGGTTCTTGCCGGGTAGAAAAAACAGTCCGTCGAAATGGGCTCCGGCAGAAGGATCTTCCAATGTGCCGGTTCCGTAACTCAACCAGCTGATCCACTTTACTTTCATTAAATCCCATTCCAATTTTCTCCAGCCGATCCAGTCGATTGTAATATAGAGGGTTTGCTCATATTCCTTTTCATAGGCGCCTTCATGGAGATCATCCAGAAGATTCAGGGCTATCTGAGTATCATCGCCCGCCCCATAAATCCACGCGGATATGATCACCCGGAGATCGGAAAGAACCGGACGTTGGGGGTGGGTTGTCGCGCGGCTGAAACCGTTTTGCATATCAGTCCATTTAAGATATAACTTTCCCGCATAATTCCCGGCAATAGTTGGAGTTGTGACGATTTCCCACTTGCTTGAGTCGTCTAGACCGCTTGTAGTGCCCGAATAATTCGGATCTTCGAAGATGATTCCCTGGGAGTGATTTCCATTCCAGTAAGATGCTGATCCGGATTCAAAATCTTCCAGTTTCTCCTCTGCAAATGGCCCCAGAGATTTTACCAGCTCATTTGTCTCTTCATTGCCACAGGCGTCTTCCGCGCGCACGATAAAGTATCGCGTTTCAGTTGAAGGGAGAAATTTAAATGTAAATTCCAGCTCTTTTGTGGTAGTTGTGGGAACGGAAAAATTGAAACCCGCTGGGGAGGAACTCATATAAATATTATAAGTAATGGGATTGCTGGCATCCATAGCCATGGACCAACTCAATTTGGCAGATCCGGTAAGAGAAGAAACAGTCTCAAGACCAGAGAAAAGAGGGGGAAAAACGTCCTGGCGGATTTGATTTTCAATATCGTCAATCAGAAGAGACGAATCCGACGAAGCGCCGGGAAGGATCAGGATGCCGGCAAATTCCCCGCCAAATATGCCCCCAGCGAGTTTCCCATCACCCCCATATAATCCTGTAAGGGGGGTTTGGGGCAGGAACCATTCCAGCATTTTCCATCCGGTCCAGTCAATAGTCACAAAGGGCGTTCGCTCCATGGCGTCATCCCGAAACACAGGGGCAAACCGCGTTCCGTCATTTTCTCCGTAAATCCAGAGGGAAAACCATCCTGTAAAATCAGGACACAAGGGGGATAAGGGGTCTGTTTCAAGAAAACACTGACCGTTCACAGGATCTGTCCACTTGATAGAAATGCTTCCTGCATAAGAGCCGGAATGGACATTTTCATTTTGAAGGACAAGGCTGGTCGAATCGTCGATTCCGGAAGTATAGGGAGAATGATCAGGAGCTTGAAAAATAATTCCATTTTCATGATTGCCATTCCAGTAATTGTCAGTGCCGGCCTCGAAGTTTTCGAGGGGAAAAGTCGATGTTTCTGAGGGAGTAACGCTGATCTCTTTTGTGTTGTGGTCCTCGTTGGCAAATTCATCTTCCGCCCTGACTATAAAATAATAAGTTTTCCCATTTTCCAATCCCTCAACGAAAAATTGAGTATCCTGCGCGGCATAAGTCGGGGTGGTAAAGTCATCCAAGCCGGATATTTCATTTTGATAAATTGTATATGTGATGAGCAAAGTCGAATCCGAACCCGGCTGCCACCGCAAAACAGCCCCCTTGTTTCGCGGCTCGGCAGACTCCAATCCCAGAAAATCGGGCGGGTCAAATTCTGTCTTTGTTTTCCAGGGAAAGATCGGGGAATCTGTGGGGAAGATAAAAAGATTTGTTTTCAGATATTCCGCCATGGCGTTCGGAACATTGTTTGGAAACAGGGCGCTATCTTTATAAATCACCACGCCTGATGTGTGATGGTCTCTGGAAAGGGTGATTTGCTCATCAAGAAAGCTTGTATTTCCGCCCATTTGATGTGCTGCTATACCGGGGAACACAAATCTGCCGTGGGTATGATTCTGGTGATCGGAAAGCCAGCTGTCAAAAGATCCAATGTCCGTTGTATAGAGCATGGGGACATCGAAATCCAGGATCTTCCTTTCACGCCAGAGTTCCATGTCCTGGAGGGCTCCATTCACACCACTCGTGCGATCTGCCCACACATCCGCCCCCAGGACAATATTCCAATGATGCCGCCGGATGGCGGTTTTAATTCTTATCAGAAGGTTGGTGATTTGATCCCTGCGCCATTGCGCCCATTCATTCGGAAGGGAATCCGGCGATTTCCCGTAGCGCGCCCAAAAACGGTTCAATGTTACAGGATCCCAGGAATATCCCGTGTTCGGAAATCTGATATAATCAAAGTGTAAACCGTCAACATTGTAATTATTTGCGATTTCCAGGCAATAATCATAGACAAGATTCTGAACTTCAGGATGACAGGGATTAAAAAAGAGATGTTCGCCATCATTGCTCATCATTTTACCATCCCGACCAACCAGAATCCATTCCGGATGAGCATTCACAGGATGGAGAGGAGATGTCGGCAGAGGCTTATTTACAAGCCAGGCAAGATAGATATTCAGTTTGGCATGAACAAGAATCCCGCGGCTATGAGCCATTTCAATCGCTGTGGCAAGAGGATTCCATCCCGGATCTTTTCCTATTTCTCCTGTCAAAGATTCATTCCAGGGCACAAGGGCGCTGGGATAATTTGCCATCCCGATATTGACAGTATAATACATGACATTATTAAAATGATAATTTCCCAAGTCATCAAAAAGATTTTCATGGTGGGACGCGGATGCTCCTGTCTCGAAGGTTGACCAAGCCCAAATTCCCCGGAACTCATCCCCCATACACGGGCTTTGGGAAACAAGACATATCATAAGGATAATGAAATATTTCATATCTGTCTATTTTTATGGATTTAAACAAGTCAATAGGGCATATGCATGACAAAGAGGAGTCAAGGAGAAAGAACATTTCCATAGAATATGGAGAAAAAGCTTGACATGAGAGGAGGTCGCCATCTGTAGAATTGCACGGATTTTCAGCGAGGTAACAATTTTTATGGAAAAAATCAAGGTGGCTCAATTCGGCCTGGGCCCGATTGGCTTGGAGTGTGTCCGATGGATTTTGAAAAAGCCGACTCTGGAGCTGGTCGGTGCGATTGATATTGACCCTGAGAAGGCGGGAAAACCGCTCTCGACTCTTCTGGGCATCAAAAAACTCTCCGGAATTTCCGTTTCGCCCGATCTGGGGAAAGCCCTGAAAAAATCCAAACCCGATGTGGTTCTTCATACCACGCAATCCTCCCTTGAAAAGGTTTTTCCACAGATTGAGGCCATTGTAAAGGCGGGGATCAATGTGATCTCTTCAACGGAGGAGCTTCTGATTCCGGAACTCCAGCATCCCCTCCTGGCCAGGAAGATAGACCAGCTGGCGAAAAAGTATAACGTCACGGTTCTTGGAACAGGCGTAAATCCGGGATTTGTCATGGACACCCTGCCCCTGTGTTTGTCGAGCATGTGCCTGGAAATTGAATCCATCAAGGTCCGGCGGGATCTGGATGCAGGCAAGAGAAGGCTGCCTCTTCAGATGAAAGTGGGATCCTGCCTTACCACAGAGGAATTCTTAAATCTCAAAAAGGAGAAAAAGATCGGGCATGTGGGGCTCATGGAATCCCTGGATATGATTTTAAAAGGCCTGGGATGGGTTCCGGATATTATTGAGGAAACCCTTGATCCTGTGGTTGCAGACCGGAATCTCGAGACTGAATATCTGAAGATCATGAAGGGGCAGGTCTGCGGCATCAAACACTGCGCCAGGGCGTTAAGGAACGGAAAGGAACTTGTATCCCTGGATCTCAGGATGTACGTGGGCGCCCCCGAGTCTTTTGACTTGATTGAGATCGAGGGAGTTCCGCCCATCAAGGCAAGATTCATGGGGGGAATCCAGGGGGATCGCGCCACTGTGGCGGCTCTGATCAATTCCATTCCCCGGGTCCTGTGTGCGGATCCGGGTCTCCTGACGATGCGGGAGATCAGGTTGCCCATGGCGTTTGAAACCCTGGGGGTCTGAAATCCAAAGGAGGTCTAAAAGGATAAGAGATGTTTACAGGATCCATATGCGCAATTGTCACGCCCTTTAAAAACGGAACGATAGAAGAACAAACGCTGATCCGGCTGTTGGAATTCCAGATCCAAAACGGCGCCAAGGGGATCGTGCCTTGCGGTACAACAGGCGAGTCAGCCACCATGTCCCACGAGGAGCATCATCGTGTGATTGACATTGTGGTGGATGTGGTCCATGGCCGTGTGCCGGTTCTGCCTGGCACAGGCTCCAACTCCACTGATGAAGCGTTACAGCTCACTCGATATGCGAAAAAGGCGGGCGCAGACGGGGCTCTTCTCATCACTCCTTATTACATCAAGCCCACACAGGAGGGATTGTACCGTCATTACAGGAAGGTGGCGGACGAGGTGGATATTCCGCAGATTCTTTACAATGTTCCCTCGCGCACGGGAGTGTCCATTTTGCCCGAGACTGTGGCGCGGCTTTCCAAGCATCCTAATATTGTAGCTATCAAGGACGCCACTGGAAGCCTGGATTATACCAGCGAGATCCGTTCCCTGTGCGACATCACCATTTTATCCGGCAATGACTCGCTGAATCTTCCCCTCCTCTCTGTCGGAGCGATGGGCGCCATCTCTGTTGTGGCGAATGTGATACCAAGGCATGTCTCGGATATGATAGATTTATTTCTGACCGGCAATACCAGGGAGGCGGAAAGGATCCATAAGATGATCTTTCCCCTTGTCAAAGCCCTTTTTATTGAAACAAATCCCATCCCTGTGAAGGCGGCTCTGGAGATGATGGGCATGATGGGAGGGGAGATCCGAATGCCTTTGACGCCTCTCTCCGATAAAGCCACGTCTATTTTACGCGCAGAAATGGAAAAACTCAATCTTATTTGATAGATTCTTTACACGCGGATGTTAATGGGGAATTTTTTTAAAGCCCGCCCTAAAGCCCGGATATGAGAGATATCTTGTAATTTATCAACGTTTTGTAAAAAATTAAAAATCAATAATAGGGACAAGAAAGACTTGACTTTGCCCAAAACCATCTCTATAAAGACTATCCTGTAACGATCATTAAAGAGTTATGGAGAGGGGGAGAGTCTTCTTCAACATGTGTATTTTTTTATGATTTTTCCGATCATTTAATTGAGGTTTTTGTGTTGACATGATTTAATTCTCTATAATAATATGATAAGGACTTGGTTCATACAGGATTTATAGAGGGCAAGAGGTTTTTTAAAATTTATTCATGAACTATAATCCACAGAATCCTGTGGTTGTACAGGCTGATCGCAGTATTCTCCTTGAAACCAATAATCCCCGTTTTGAGGAGGCAAGGGATGCGCTGGCTCAATTTGCGGAATTGATCAAAAGTCCGGAGCATTTCCATACATACCGGATTTCACCCCTTTCCCTGTGGAACGCCGCATCCGCAGGCTTGACGGATGAAAAAATCGTCAATTCCCTTGTTGAATACTCCAAATACGAAGTTCCGCAGAATATTATCCAGGATATCAAGGATTATGTGTCCCGTTATGGCAGGCTCAAGCTCTTTAAAAAGGAGGATTCTGACCATCATATCCTTTATTCCGCGGATGATGCCCTGATCGAAGAATTGGCCCATAACAAGGTTATGGAATCTTTTATCGAGGCAAGACTCGATAATAGAAATCTGCTCATTAAAAAGGGAACCAGGGGACGGTTGAAACAAACCCTGATCAAGCTGGGTTTTCCCGTTGAGGATCTGGCAGGGTATGTGGAAGGAGAGCCTCTGGATCTCCAGCTTTTGAGCATGACCAGGGGCGGAACCTCCTTCAATTTGCGTATGTATCAGAAGGATGCGGTGGATGTTTTTTATGCCGGCGGCACGAGTCGCGGCGGGAGCGGGGTCCTGGTTCTTCCCTGCGGCGCAGGGAAAACGATTATCGGGATTGGTGTTATGTCCCGATTACGACAGCATACCCTGATTCTGTGCACCAATATCACAGCATTAAGGCAATGGCGGGATGAAATCATGGACAAAACCAACTTGAGCGGCGCCCTGATCGGGGAATACAGCGGGGAAATCAAAAACATCAAACCCGTCACGATCACCACGTACCAGATTCTCACTTATCGAAGAAAGAAGGACGAAGATTTCATTCATATGAATCTTTTCAATCTCCAGAGTTGGGGGCTGATCATTTATGATGAGGTACATTTGCTCCCCGCCCCCGTGTTCCGAGCTGTGGCGGAAATCCAGGGGAAGCGCAGGCTGGGTCTCACTGCCACACTGGTTCGAGAGGATGGCAAGGAGGACGACGTGTTCAGCCTCATCGGGCCGAAGAAATTCGATGTCCCCTGGAAGGTTCTGGAGAAACAGGGCTGGATCGCCAAAGCCTTGTGCACGGAGATCCGGATCCCCCTCCCTGAACCGGATCGGCTGAAATATGCGGTTGCGGACACCAAGGCAAAATTCAGGATCGCCTCGGAAAATCCCGCCAAGATTGAGGTGGTAAAATACCTGATTGAAAGGCACAGGGATGATAATATCCTGATCATTGGACAATATCTGGACCAGCTGGACATACTGGCAAGGCGTTTCAATGCGCCTATTATCACCGGAAAAACGCCCAACAGGGAGCGGGAGAAGATTTATAATGAATTCAAATGCGGGATACTGAAACGACTCATTGTATCCAAGGTGGCGAATTTCGCTATTGATCTTCCCGATGCCAATGTGGCGGTTCAGGTCTCAGGCACCTTTGGCAGTCGGCAGGAGGAAGCCCAACGCCTGGGTCGCATCCTCAGACCCAAGGCGGAGGGAAATTATGCCTATTTTTATTCCCTTGTCACCAAAGGCACCAAAGATCAGGAGTTCTCCGCCAATCGCCAGCTCTTTTTAACGGAGCAGGGATATCGATATCGCATCGTCATGACAGACAGCATGGACACCCTTGAGCAGAACCTGAAGGAGGAGCCCTTGCAATCGGACCTGGAAGGGAAAAAACTTAAGATTAATCATTGATCCCGGGAATCTTTCCCTTTATTTATAAAGTCATAATGGCTGCTCAGCTATTGTTTCATTAATGAAGGAGTTGAATTTTTCATGAAACTTTTAAGCATTCTAAAGCTGCTCGACAGCTCTATTCTTGAGAAGATCCGCGATTATTGGGGGATCCAATCCCCGCCTCTCCCGGACAAGGGGATTTCGGAACGGGTGCTTCAGAAAAAACTCATGGAGTATCTCTATCCCCGGCTCCAGATCGAGCAGTATTTCCATCAGGCTTTCAATAAACTGGACAAGGCGGAAAAGAATCTGATCTACTTTTTAACCATCCATGGGGGAGAGCTCGAAGAATCCGAGGTGGCGGAACGCTGTTTCAAGGGCGATGCCAATGCCTTGCGGGAGCTGATGTTGTCCCTGAGCGAAAAGGGTTTTGCCTTTTTCGAGGATCTGACCAGGGAGAAAATACCCTCTCTCCTCGTGGGACTTCCGGAACCCTATCTCCGGTATATCGACCTGCCCCCCTACTGGGAGGGGTATCTGGGAAATTTTCTCAAGGATCGTTCCACCCAGCAGCTCAAGTCCATGGCTGCGGATGGACTGAAATTGAGACCGGAATCCAATAAAAAAAGCTATCTCCTCCTCCACATCCGTAGGTTTCTGTCAAACCCGGAGAACCTCAAACGGTATATCAACACCCTTCCCCTCATGGAGAAATCCATTTTTGACACCCTGCTTTTTAAAAAGGGGGTGTGCGTGTATCGGGATCTCCTGGCAACAGGTTACCAGAAGAGATATGACCATTCCAAGGCGGATTTTGTGAATAATCTCCTTGCCACCAGCGGCATTGTCTTTACCGCTGTTCCGGATTCCAACAAGTATAACAATCTCCTCATGATCCCCCGTGATCTGTATTATATCATCACTCATGATTTTAAACCGGACAAGAGAACCCTCACCGAGCTGGATACCGTGAGCCTGGTGGGAGAGGGTATGTCCCCCACTATTGTCATGGACAATTCCAATATGCTCCTGCGCGATGTGGTGATTTTTGCCAGCTATATCAACCGGAATGTGGCCAAAACTCTGTCCAATGGCGGGATCGGGAAGAACGATCTCAAAAAAATACTTCCCTTTCTTTCTGCGGAAAAGACCATGAAATATGTCTCCTTCATTGCCCTTTTCTGCATTTTAAGGAAATTTATTCTCGGAGTCGGCGGCATCTGGAAGGTCACCAATAATTTCGTCAAATGGCTTTCTGATTCCCATCAGTGTTACAGGGATCTGTATCAATACTGGCTGGAGTCCAACGAGTGGAACGAGGAGTATATTGAGGGGGATACCATTCATGCGGAGAATTTCCCCACGAATTTGATCAATATCTCCGAGCTCCGCAAGCTGATTCTTCGGAATATCGGAAGCATTCCCCACAGGCGTTGGATCAATTTCAGCTCCTTTATGGAGGGAATTTTGCCCCAGATCGAAATCAATATCCCCAACCGGGGAAGCCAGCTCGTGATGGAAAAATACAATCGGCCCAATTATATGATTGTGGAATCCATCGTTGCAGAAACCATGTACTGGATGGGGCTGGTGAATATCGGGCTTCGGGATCAGAAGGATAAGGAACGGTTGGGCAATCGAACCATCACCATCCCCCAGTTTGGCCATAAGAGGGTCAAACGAAAGCGCCAGAAGGGGCTGGAAATTGAATTCTATTTCAAACTCACAGAGGTCGGGCGATATATCCTGGAAAGGGAAAATACCCTGGAACCACAATCCCTTTTCACGAAAAAATACAAGGAAGACGTCCTCCCCCTGAATTATGAAGTTCAGCACTTTATTGTTCAGCCCAATCTCGATGTCATCACACCTCCAGACCTCAATCTGCAGAATTTTTATCATTTGAATGAATTCGCCAATATCAAGAGCATCGACGTGATGAGCACCCTGACCATCACACGCGACTCCCTGCGCGAGGGCATGGATAAGGGACTCAGGGGCGAGGATGTTTTGGCTTTCCTGAACGAAGCCTGCAGACCCGGACTCCCGGAAACCGTCAAACACCTCGTCACCGAGTGCAGCGAAAAGCACGGGGAGGTTTACATGGGTTTCGCAGGGGGGTATATCCGTGTGGACGATCCCATCCTCCTGGAGGATCTCAGGTCGCATAAGAAGGTTCAAATCTCGATCAAGGACATTATAGATAAAAAAGTGATCCTTCTCAATCCGAATGTGGATGTGAAGAAACTGGCCAAGGATCTGCAGAGACTGGGGTTTATGCCCCAGCTGGATTCGGAACGGGTGCATGTGACTTCGGATCAGAAATATCATCTCACCCTCTCCCGCGAGGATCTCTTTTACCTCATTGCCGCCCTCCGGTTCCTTCTCTTTATTGAAGAAAACCTCAAGGCGAATTTGACGGAGGATAAGGTGGCGCCGCTTCTGGAACATCTGAAGCCGGATCCTACGACCTTTTATCAGATCAATTTCTACGCTGAAGCCCTTTTCAAATCCTTTTCCAAACATTTCCAGAATGCGCTCAAGAAGAAAATCAGCGCCTCCACCATCAAATATAAAAAACAGGTCACCAGCCTTCTCGCCACTTCGGTTCCCCGGATGCCGACCAAGTACTCTTTCACAGGACCCAACCCTGCCGCGGAACAGGCCGATATCCGCAATATGGTGGATTTCTCCATGGATCACGAGTTCCAGATGGAGATTGAGTACCTGACCGCCAACAGAAAGGTCATTTCGGAAATTATCACACCCGAATCCCTCAATGAGGACAAATTGTACGCCTTTTGCGACCAGAAGGAGGTGTACAAGATCTTCAGCTTGAAGCGCATCCAAAAGGCCACCCTCCTGTAATTCTGTTCCGCGGGGGGGAATGCGAATCTTGAGGTTCAGCCTGAGAATCCAAGGGATTCTGAGTCAAGGGAATCGGATAATAAAGCAGTGTGTCGAGATAGAGGATAACCATGCGGTTGATCTACCAGCCAAGCGAAGACATCAAGCAGTGTTGGAACCTGGCGCGGAGAAAAATGGTTCTGGGGCGCGATCCCACCTGCGATATTGTGATCCAGGATCGGAAGGCGTCCCGCATCCATGCAGAGATTGTCTATGAAGACGGCAAATACGCGCTTGTGGACAAAAATTCCACAAACGGATCTTATGTGAATGGGCTCCGGGCCACCCGCCAGGTACTGGCGCCGGGAGACGTCATTATCCTCGGCGCCAGCACTCTGACTGTGATCGAGGGAACGGATGTTTCCTGCGTCGAGTGGGTTGAGGAGGATCAGCCCCAGATTTCAGCCCAGGTCCCCCTGGATGCTTTGAGCATGAGAATTTCCGAAATCTCCGGATTTCCCCTTGATGAACCCACACTCCAGAACGTAACGCCAGAGCCTCAGAAAGAGATGGAGGCTGCATCACGGACAGATACTTTGAAAACACAGAAGCTCTTGAAAAATCTTCATATTGTCTATGAATTGTCCAAGGCTTTCACGTCCGTGATGATGTTCAAGGAATTGTATTCCCTGATTGAGAAATATATCTACGACATTTTTCCCGAAGTGGAGCGGTTCTGTATTCTAACCCTGTCCGAGGATGCGCAGAGGTTCAATCCCAACTATCTGAGCGCGCGGCATCCGGATGAGAAACGGGGATTTGAAATAAGCCGCACTCTTTTCAATCTCGCCATCAGGGACAAGGTCAGCATCCTGACAGTTGATGCGGTGGACGACAGCAGGTTCGGCATGGCGGAAAGCGTGGTGGGGATCAATCTCCGAAGTTGTATGTGCGCACCCCTTGCGCTGAAAGATAAAGTGATCGGCATCCTCTATTGCGACAACCGGACCCAAAAAGCCTGTTTTGACAATGAGGATCTTGAACTCTTGAGCGCCATGGCTAACCAGATCGCTGTGGCGCTTTCCAATGCGCATCTGTATGAGGAGGTCCAGAGGGCTTATCATGAGGCAATTCTTGCCCTGATCAACGCCATTGAGGCGAAAGACCCTTATACCATCGGCCACACGCAGCGAACCAGCCGCTATGCCCTGGGCGTTGCCCAGGAACTCGGGCTGAGCGAAAACCAGTGTCAACGCCTTAAAACAGCCGCAGAACTCCATGACATCGGAAAGATCGGCATCAGGGAAAAAATCATGACCAAGCCTTCAGCCCTGTCCGGCTCTGAATATCATACCATCCAGGAGCATGTGATTGTCGGTGAGAAAATTCTGAAACCTATCACCTATCTCCAGTTTGTGCTGCCCATCATCAGGGGGCATCATGAGAATTTCGACGGCAGCGGGTATCCGGATGGACTGAAGGGAGAGGATATCCTTCTCGAATCCCGGATCCTGGCAGTGGCGGATTCGTTCGACGCCATGACCACCCAGAGACCTTATAATGCGCCGATGAGCTTTGCCGAAGGCTTGGAGGAATGCAAGAAAAAGGCGGGCGTCCAGTTCGACCCCAAGATCGTGGAGGCGCTGGAGAGGTTCATTTCCGCCAATTTTGAACTCTCGGATTCCGGACTCCTGAAAAAGCTGCAGACCAAAGGGGAAACGGTCAGCCCCTTTGAATGAAAAAATTTCGCGTCGTGTGTTTCATATAAGGATCGAGAGAGATGAAAAAAAACACCATTCTATATTTGAATTATACCAGTATCCTGACCCAGGGAATCCTGCTCTCCCAGGTGGTTATCCCTTTGAAGAAGCTGGGAACCGAAGGATACAGGATCACCCTCGTTTCCGGCGAGAGGAGCGAGGATCTAGCCAAAAGGCGGGAGCGGGAAGCCCTGCATCATGAACTGGAACAGGCGGGCGTGGAGCTGGTTTTTTTCCGCAAGACCCTTCCTCCGTATTTGCGCGTGGAAGTCAAGGTCGCCCATTCCTCTTTTTACAGAGGCGTTTGTATCCTTTACGATCTTTTCCGGTTTTTCTTTCTCACAGGATGGTGGATTGTCACCCGGCGATGCCGGATCATTCATGCGCGAAGTTATATCCCGGGCTTGATCGGGCTTTTTTATCAGGCAATCTTCCGGGTGCGCCTGATCTTCGATCCCAGGGGCATCCTGCCCGAAGAACTCCTCCTGGCGCGCGGCTGGGGAAAAGGCGACCCCAGGTATCGGTTCTGGAAGAGGGTGGAAAAGATCCTCCTGCGACGCGCAGACTATGTGTTTGCCCTGTCAAAACCCTTCAAGGAACACCTGGAAAAAATCGTCCCCAGGACCGACATCCGCATTACGCCCTGTTCTATTGATCCGGAACGCTATACCTATGATCAACAGCGTCGCATTGCCATGAGAGCCAAACTGGGATTGCAGGATCGTTTCGTGCTCGTATATTCCATCGGGAGTTTTGTGCCGTATCAGGTTCTGGAGAGGGCCCTGGAGGTGTTTGGGTATCTCCGCAAGGAACGCCCCAATGCCCAGCTCCTTATCCTGACCCCTGATGCTGAGGACATGAAGCAGTATGCGCACCAGTATGGCATGGATCTCACGGGCGTCTCCATTGTCCGGGTGCCCTTCTCCCTTGTTCCGGACTACCTCATGGCGAGCGATGCAGGGCTTCTTGTAAGGCACACCTCCGTGATCAGCAGCGTGGCATCCCCTGTGAAGTTTGCCGAATATCTCGCCTGCGGCTTGCCTGTGTTCGCGTTTACCGGCATTGGGGATACGGAGGAGATCATCGAGCGTTACTCCGTGGGAGAGTGTGTGGATCCGGATAATCCGGAGGATATCATGCTGGGCATCCGCCGGCTCCTCTCCCGGATCGAGGGATATCAGGAGGGACTGCGTGAGCAATGCCGGGACGTGGCAGTGAAATACTTCTCCTGGGATTCTTATCTCCCCCTCTACCGGGAGGTCTATGGCGATACCCGGAAAAAAGATTGATATGCCATCCGTTCTTCATATCTACAAGGATTATTACCCTCCTGTCATCGGCGGTATTGAAAAACATATCCATCAGGTTGTGACCGGCATACGCAGCGATTATGATGTGCGCGTCCTGGTGGCAAACACGCGGACAAGAACAGAGATAGAAAATATCGAGGGAGTGGAAGTCATCAAGGCAGGCTCCCTGGGACGATTCGCCTCAGCCCCCCTGTGTCCCGGGTTTCCCTCTCTCCTCAAAAAATACTCCGCTGATATCCTTCACTTTCACTGTCCCAATCCCACTGGCGAGATTGCCTATCTCCTGTCCCGCCCCAGAGGCAAAGTGGTGGTCACTTATCACAGCGATGTGATCCGTCAACGGCTCTCCATGATCCTTTACGGACGGTATTTGAAGAAGTTTCTCGATTGCGCCAGGGCGATTCTTCCCACATCTCCGGATTATATCGATGCGTCTCCCTACCTTTCCCGCGTGCGGCCCAGATGCACCGTTATTCCCCTGGGCATAGAAACTGCCCGCTTCAGGGACACGCCGGATATCCTCGCACGCGCGCAGGAGATCCGGAAAATCTCACAGGGACGACCTCTCATCCTTTTTGTCGGACGTCTCCGATATTACAAGGGGCTTGAGTTTCTCATCCAGGCAATGCCCAGGATCGACTCTGACCTTATGATCGTGGGAACAGGTCCTGAGGAGCCTGATATCAGACAACAGGCGAAGTTATTCAAGGCATCCGAAAGAGTTCATCTCATCGGGAATGTGAGCGATGACGATCTTCCTGCGTATTATTATGCTGCGGATGTATTTTGCCTTCCCTCGCACCTCCGCAGCGAGGCTTACGGCCTGGTCCAGCTCGAGGCAATGGCTTGCGGACTTCCTGTTGTGAGCTGCCGGATCAGGACAGGCGTTCCCTTTGTGAACAGGGATGGGGAAACTGGGCTTCTCGTTCCTCCCGCATCTCCCTGCAAACTTGCGGAAGCGATCAATACCTTGTTAAAGGATGAAGAATTGCGGCGCCGCCTCGGACGCCAGGCAAAAAAAAGAGCCTTTGAGGAATTCGACCTTTCACTGATGATCTCCCGAATCAAGAATGTGTATGACAAAGTCCTGAGTGAAGGATGAAGGACGAAGTACGAAGTACGAAGTCGGAACGTGGAAGTGGGAACGCGGAAGTTTGAAATCAGGAAACATTTGGAAACATTTGGGGTCAGACGCCCTAAAAAGTTCAAATAACTCGGAATAGACATCAGCGTAAATATGTGAGTATTCTCTTGACTTTTTCTTTACGAATGTGTACTTTTTTTTCATCCAATATATGACGGAGGTGTATTATGAAGGCGTGGATTGTGGTTTTACTGGTTATGGGAATGGCGTTTGTTTTGAACGGGTGCGCGTATATTCCCGGGGGTACAGATCTCTCCGAAGTGGCGGATGATGTAGGCCTGGCGAATATTACAACCGGCGACGGCACATTTGAAAACTATACAGCAACAGGGCATTACACAGGAACAGAGATCGGAATTGCGATCGGGCTCCCCGGACTGCTCAAGATCATTGAACTTTATCCTGTTCAAACCAACGAAGGTTTGCTCAAGAAAGTGGCTGAGGATGCCAAGAAAGACAATGCAGAGGCAATGATCAATGTGACCCCGCATAAGGAAGCCTATTACGGGTTCCCGTTCGGCATCATCGGCCTGTATGTGGATTGTTGCCATGGAACCGGCATCAAGATGAAGAAATAGGTTTTGCACACAGCGTCGATTGCGAGGGATCCCCAAAAGGATCCCTCTTTTTTTTGTCAATAGCGGAAGAAAAGAGAAGAATTTTTTATCCTGCCTTGGGGGGACACGAAATACGCGAAAGTTTTATCTATACAACAAATCTTTTCATATTTAAGAGAGAAATATATCAACCACGGGGAGTCGCGGGGAAAAATCGGACAATTTGCCACGAATAACTTGGGGCGGCGGGGCCGCAACCAAAAGAAAAATAAAAGATATTCTCTCGCCAAGGCGCCAAGAGTATGAAAATATCTTCCCACAAGAAGAGATTTCTTCTTTTATTCTCTGCGCCATTGCTCCTCTGCGGGAGGAAAAATAATGGTTTGGAAACATAATATTTTCAAATATTCATAACAATAGACTTGCATTAACGACGATATTAAAATCTTCGAAAATTTGAGCGATTTTCGATGATAGTAGTACGAAAATTATCAATTCAAGAAGAAGTCATTCTCACGCAGAGCCGCGGAGATCGCAGAGAGGAAGATTTCAATATAATATTTTAAACAGGTTAGTGCGAGTATTTCATTTATTCTCTGCGCCTTCGCGCCTCTGCGTTAATGTTCTCTTAAAAATAATATCCCTACAGGAAATTTATTTACTACGAAACACGCGAAATACGCGAAAAGTATCAGTTCAAAAAGAAGTCATTTTCACGCAAAGCAATCTCCCGCTCTTGGCGGGACTCAGGACAAGGCAGAGAACGCAGAGAATTAGATATGATTTTTTTCTCTCTCTGCCTGCCCTGAGTGTACCGAAGGGCGAACCCAGCGGCTCTGCGTGGGTATATTTATTCTTTATTATTTGAATCAGGAACTCAGGAACTCAGGAAAAAAATCACAAGGAACATATTTGAACACTGACTGTTGAATGTCATTCCCTTTTTTTTCAATACGTTCAACGGTGGGTTACTGTTTATTTCCGGCTTTTTCCTTTTTATACGAGCGGAAAGCCTTGTAGAATCCTGTAGGATCAAAGTCCAGGGGATGAGTTTTACCGATGTCAGGAACCCTGATCTCAAGTGTCTCGGAAAAGGGATCTTTTTCCTCATAGCAAAGTCCGGAGACCTTATTTCTTGCCTTGGCTGCCCAGTCGAGGAGGCCGCCGAACTGCTCGGACTTCTTCAATGCGAAAGCCTCCAGATTTTCCATTTCAGGGGGGTCATCTTTCTTTCGTTTATGGGTAAGGCGGAGCGTGATTTTCGCCAATTCATTTATATTAATTTCTTTAGGTACTCTGATTCTCTGTAATCCCCTGCAGATATCCAGCCATGAATCAACAGGCTCGAATGAGGTCTGATCAGGGACCTCCCAATCCAGATGGATCTCCACCTCAGAACCATTGTGTCTTTTAAACACGATATTTCCTTCATTATTGAGTTTGCCTACAAGAGACAGATTGCACTCCGGGCTGAGCCGTTTAGGTTTGAAGGGATAGAAGGGATCTTCCTCATGTCGCACATAGTTGAGAAAGACATTCGCCAAATCTTCAGAGTCAAACCTGGGCCTTTCCCAGTCTTGGATCTTGTCGCAGAAGAGAAGGAGGGCGGAAAGGGGAGATTTCATGAAATCAACAGGGAGATCGCTGTCAGAATGCTCGATGATTGCCTTCAGGGCGTCGTAATAGCGATCCACTTCATCATCGTTAAAAGATTTGATTTTTTCCAGTTGTTCGCGGACCTGAACAAAGGAAACAGAGGCATGATCCGCAGGACGCAATGATTCAATGTTGCGGCTTGGGGTTGGATCCCCCTTTAGTGAGCTGTGGAAAGCGCCGTTCACCATCTCCACGGACTTGCCGATATCCTCCAACATCTTTTTCACTGCTTTAGAAGAGGTATCTTCAAACAGACTAAAAGCCTCAGGAACAACTTTCAGCGCAAACCCGATATCGTGCAAAAGCGATGAAACAAACCAGTTCTGGAGAAGACGTTTCTTCATCTTCATATATTTTGTTTTAGAAGCTTTTTTCCCATGAAAAAGTACTCCGGTAAGGTATTCAGCCCCGCTTGTCCAAGTATTTTGTATTTTAATCTGAGATTTCCAGAACAGGAGGCCCATAAGGCAGACCTCCTGGACGTGGAAGATATGCTGGCGATGGGAGCCTTCTTTTCCTGTGGCATAAAGCAACAGCTCCGGTTTGGCCATGTCCTTCAGCCAAGAGTATAGGGGAATTGTCCTGGATACCCCCTCATCGTGCGCCCATTCTGCAAGAAGGAACATCTGCGCTTGGTCAAATTCGGGTCCTTGAAGCTCTGTAGGAAGCTCTGTAGGAAGGTCTGGAAGTTCGTCTGGATTCCATATCTCCTCAGATTTAGATTTCTTTCTTTTTGGGGATTGCCTCTTTTCTAATTGTGGATAGATGAAATACTGAATAACATACTTCGCAACAATGCACAAGTTGTGGACATATTCCGCCTGGAATCTTGTGCAGGAATCATTTGTTTTTTTTCCGAGGCCATGTTTTTCCAGAAGGGAGTCATCCAGTATCTGATAGAGCATCCAGGCAGAAATCCAGGCAGAATTAATGTTTATCTTACCTTGAGTAGGACCAATTTGTAAACATTCTAATATAATCGGACGGAATTGGTCCACAGATTGACGAACATCTATTAAAAGCGGAATCTTTCGAGACTTTTGGGAAGATCTCTCTCCATTATCTTTACATTCCAACGCCAAGTATAGTTCGGGAAAATTCTCAGGGCGGGACCATCGTTCCAGATGATCGAAGCTGTTTTGAAGAAAACTGCGTAACTGGATTCTTGGACGATTCTTATCTTTCCCTTTTTGCCTTATGAAATTACTGAGCCTATTAACCGCTTTTTTGATGTTGGTAATCCTTTCCTCAGGCAATTTATACCTATCTTTCTTGTGAAAATATTCATATATTACCACATAAAGATAAGCCACCGCTTGTCTCGTTTTCTGGAATCCTTTTCCCGTCTCCAGATCTAACGTTAATTGGTAAGCGGGTTCGTTATATTCCAGTTGATTCTTATTATCCTTCTCATCATGGGGAGTTTTATCATAGTATTCAGCCTCAAATAGGTTGACTTTAAGTTGATTAAAATTAGAGTTTATATAACTCTCATTTTCCAAAACTAAATGTGGAAATATCTTCAGCAACTTTTCAAAGTTCCGTGTCCGTCGTGTCTCAAAAATGCAACTCCTGATAAAATCCGCAACAAGAAGATCGATGAATTCACCATCTTTTTCCGGACAAACAAGTTGAATATCCTTAAAAGGCCACTCAGGCCTGTAATCTTTAACGTATTTAGCCTTTTCTATTATGGTTAAGTTCCAAGCGACATTCCAGATTAATCTGGCCGATGCCTCAACAAGCGGTTCGATATCCCAGTGTTTACGCAATGTTTCATACCTAAACCTCAAAGCGCCAAAGTATGATCTTCTCCATCCATTTGCAAGAAGATCAATAAATATTTCCTGCAACCACCAATCCTCACTAGTAAGTTTTCTATTCTCCGAATGAACAACTCCTATAACGTATGAATTATCAGGAGGCAACAATATGCGCGAGAGCGTAATCATTCTATTCATGTCATTCTTAAACGGTGATTTAAATATCTTTACTTTAGGGTTGCATGCTGCTTCAACGATCTCTCTTCGGTTCTCCAGTCTTATGCATTCCGAATTACTCATCTTCTTGAATCTTTTACTGGAACCATAAAAAATCCTTCCTTCGGAGATTTTAATCTTAAATTCATTAATGGGAGCCTTCATGAAATTTTTTATTGGAATACATTGAACCATAAAAGCCTTATTAGAGAGGAAAGCCTCGCAAAGGGTTGATAGTATTGGTTCACAGGTAGAGAGAGGTTGTGTGTAATCTGATTCTGTGGCTGAATTCGGGAGGAATAACCACGCCTGAATCGATCGTTTAAGCGATCCCGCCCAGTTCGCGTAAATTGCTTCCCGGTTTAAGTGCAATATCTCTTTTTTCATACTCACCCTTTCCCAATAGTTTCTACAAGGAGTGCAAACATCTTTGTGAAATCTTCAAGTTCTATCGGCTTCTCCAAGTAGAGATTCTCGTTTCCATTGACGAGTTTAAGTGCTTGTTCCATCGTTGTATCCACCTCCTCCTCTAAAACTGCCGTCACGAAGCCCAAAGGAGTACCCCAAGGTGTTTTCCAGTTGGCCCCAGATCCCTCCCACCTTTTAGCGAGTTCAATTCCTCCATTGAAGTTCAGATTGCCTACCTGTGCTTGTTTATCATCATCAGGGAGCATGATATCAATCAACACCAGATCATATTTCTTTTTCTCAAGCAGCTCCTCAGCTTCCTTTACTGTCTTAGAAATATTTAATTTATAACCTTGCATTTTGAGCCATAAAATACATGCTCCCATATATTGAGGTTCATCCTCGATCCATAAAATATTCATATTATTTCTCCCTAGGTAATCTAACTCTGAATTTAGTAACACATCGTGATATGTTTTCAGGTAAGACAGGTTTCCCATCATGGTGGCAGCTATGTATTTCAATTCTCCCTTCATGGGCTACAACAATCTTTCGGGCATCGAAGAGCCCCAGTCCCTCACCTCCCACATAGGCGAATTCTCCTGTGGATGGCACACAATGTACTCCCTCCTCAAACACCCTCTCATAATCGAACTTGAGTATTCCCAGACCAAAGTTTTCGAATTCAACATATGCGTCATTCAGGATAGTTCCAGTCTTGATATTGACCGTTCTTGGTTTTTCGGGGATGGAATGGAGGGAATATTTTATGGCATTATTCAAAAGGCATACAAACGCTATTCTCATGAGGGCGAAATCAATACGAATCCTAGCATCTTCTCCAAGAGATATTTCTACCTGAATTTCACAACGGTTCTTATCAGCAAATTCCTGTTGATCATCAATAGCCGCATAGAGGACGTCGCCCAACCGAACCTTCTCAAGATAAAGTTTTCCCCGGTCAATTTCATAACGTCTTACTGATACAGCCCTCTTGGCAATGTCATCCAGCCTGTTAATATTAGCAATCATCTCTGTTTTGGCTTTTTCAAAGGGAATTCCTAAACCCACCATGTCCAGATAACTCTTCAAACTCTGGAATATTTGCTTGATCCTGTGGATTGTAAGTCGCGTCGCCAGACGTTTCGCCGTGGCATCCTTCTGAGCCTCTTCAGTCATATCATGCGCGTTTGTACGTATCAGGATCCTGTAACCAATCCCTATGAGGAATCGCTTGTATTGTTCTGGATATATCTTCCTTTCAGGCGAGAAGGGTCCGAAGATAAATATTCCCTTTGGCATTCGCACTCGGCATGAAAGTACAATTCCGGAGGATTCCTTGAAGAATTCCGGTTTGCATTGAAGATCAGTCTGTCGAAAGCCCTTTTCACAGACATCATTCTTTTCCTGGTAGAGAAGGAGAGATTCATCTCGGGGCCCATTAGGTAAAGCAGATGTGCCCTTGGACCAATTGAAATGAGGAGGATGTTCTTGGATATCCTTGGGAAGGCCATAACTCGAACGCAGGCGCAGAATATTGTCTCTTTCATTGGGCGCTGCAAACAACGCAATCCATAAACAGCTAAGCTGTTCGCAGATATACTCGAGAGGAACATGTAATCCTTTAACGAAGTCTTTTTCAGGCGTTTCAATCTTCACAAGCTCTTCCGTCAATTCACGGGAGAACTTTTCATTAAAGGCAAGCCTTTCCCTCTCAATGGTGTGTTTGACAAATTCATTAATCTTTTTGCATTGTTTCAGAAACTCCATACGATCTTGTTCGTTCAACTCAGGGAGATTCCTGGAAAAATCCATTAGTTTATCTTTTTCTAAATGACTGATAACAATAGATTTTGTTCTTTCGCTTTTCCCCAATTCCTGTACAGCGATCTTAACCTGTTCAATATTTTTAGGCCGGAATTGCCCCATAAAAAATACGGCCCTGACGCCATTTACGGAAATGGGGCACATAACTTCCATCACTCCCACGTTGCAGGGCTTTTCAACCAATGTAAAGTCAGGCGAATTGTCTCTCAATATCTGTCTGAAAAGACGCTCATCACTTGCCTGACAAACCGCTTCGCCTCGAGAGAGGCCGCAAAAGCCCTTTTTCTCATCACCCATGAAAAAGCTGCAGAAGTCTCTGTAGTTCTGGCTGGGATTCATAGGATCAACCCTTCCGACTCCTCCATCCTTTTTCACATAGAGAATTGCAACAGGATGTCCTAGAACAGTTGACATACCTGTTAGAAGGAAGGAAAGGATATTTTCTGTTTTATCAATCTCCCCGTAATCATCCGGATGGCAAGGCCAGATATTGAGCGCCACTTCTCTTCTCTCCCAGAAAAAGTATGATCAATATTCCAAAGATTTATGGTTGAAAACGATTCATCTTTTCCCCAGTTTAGGCAGGTTGGAAACCCGCCGTTTCTCTTACTCTCCCATTGATCAATTCAATAAACAAATTGATCTATAATAATCGGTCTTCAGATCGTCAAGAATTTTTTTACAAATAATGATTTAAGAAATATTTAACTGGATAAGATTCAGATGCCAGATGACTTCATTGTATTCCTGCCGAAAAGAAAAGATAAGTCCTTCAGACGGTTAATGGCGGAATGAGTAATCTGTTCGAACCGGAATCGCCAGCGCCAGTTGCCTGAAGGCTTTCCAGGGAAATTCATTCGCCCTTTTCCATCCAACCCCAGGAGATCCTGCAAGGGAAAAATCGCCATTCTGGCAACGGATGAAAGATCCAATCGGATCATGTCCCAGTGAATTTCCGAACCGTTTGTCTGAATATACCTCCGAACACGATCCTGTTCCTGGGGAGTGGAACTCGATGTGTACCATCCCACAGTTGTATCATTATCATGCGTGCCTGTATAAACCACGCAGTTGGGCGAATAATTGTGTGGAAGGTAGGGATTGTCCGCGCCGCCTCCGAATGCGAATTGGAGGATTTTCATCCCAGGGAATCCGAATGCATCCCTGAGCGCTTCCACCTCAGGTGTGATAACGCCCAGGTCCTCAGCGATGATGGGGATTTCTCCGAGAATTTTTTTCAAGGCATGGAAAAACTTTTCTCCAGGCCCCTTGACCCAACGCCCCTTGATCGCAGTTTCTTCTCCTGCCGGGATTTCCCAGTATGCCTCAAACCCGCGAAAATGATCCAGACGGATCATGTCCAGCATAAGCGTGTTGATCCGGAACCGTTCCATCCACCAGTTGTAACCGTTTTTAGCCATCGCGTTCCATCGATAGAGAGGATTGCCCCAGAGCTGGCCGGTTTTACTGAAATAATCCGGCGGAACGCCGGCTACGACTAAGGGATGGCCGGATTTATCCAGGTAAAACAGATCCTGGTGCGCCCAGACGTCCGCGCTGTCATACGCCACAAAGATCGGGATGTCTCCGATGATCCTGATGCCGAGTGAGTTGGCATATTTTTTCACCGCATCCCACTCTTTGAAAAAAAGGTATTGAAAAAACTTGTGAGCATTGATCAGCTGCTCATAATCTTTTTTGGCTTTTGACAGGGCGTCTGGATTTCTCATGGCTTGATCTTTGGGCCAATTGTTCCAAACCGCCTGATGGATCTGTTTCAGAGCCATGAACAGAGTGAAATCCTCGAGCCAGGAACCATTTTCATGGCAGAAGCTGTCAAAATCACCTCTTTGCAGAGATGAGGCATCCGCGTTGAATGTTTCGTACGCCTTTTGGAGAAGTTGTGTTTTGAAGGGTATCACATCCCCATATTCCACGCATGTTTCTTGAAACGCAGGAAAGGATTGAATATCTTTGGGGGAAAGGAGACCTTCCTTTTCTAGGAGCGCCGGGCTGATGAGCAGCGGGTTGCCTGCAAATGCGGAGAAGGATGCATAAGGGGAATCGCCGAATCCTGTGGGTCCCAGGGGCAGAACCTGCCACAGGGATTGCCCCATTTCTGTTAGGAGATCCAGGAACTGATATGCCTCCCCTCCCAGGTCGCCGATGCCAAAAGGGCCTGGAAGGGAAGTGGGATGAAGCAGAATACCGGATGAACGGGAGAAATAAACCTTAAAAGATTCAGTATTATCTATAATCTTTCTCACTTTCTTTATCCATATTTCCCCTATCTTGTATCATTTTGTAATGGCTTTTTTATTGTTCTTTTTCCTATAGGCGGCATTTCATCATCAGCCCCAACCATTATCCATTCATTAGAAAAAATGGTTACAATTTGGTGAAGAATATCAGCGCCGATAATAACAAAAGGCTTCTTCTTTTTTGCAATTTCTTCTGAAAGTATATACCATTCATGGAAACGTAGAGTGCATGATATACTCGGTGAAACAAGTATGTTCTCGCGATCTTCTTCCTTTCCCCTGAATTCAGGAGTTGCTTTTAATTTTCCAATTAATTCAATACCATGACCGAAAATGTCCGGATTCAAACGTGAAATATGTAACTTTTGTACCCAGTCTGGTATCAGTTCATCTGCAATATCTGTACTTATAATACTCTTGGGAAATGTTGGTTCAATATATGCGCGATAATATTTAGGTTGATGATCTCTTTGTAAAGCACCTATTATAGCACTAGGGAAAAAACAGATTTCAAGTTCAGATACTGATGTACACCAATCCCAAGGATACGATAAAAGTCTTGCGGTAGTATGTGGAGGATTTACTTTAGAATTATAAAGATGGGCATTTGCTCTCCACCATGGTATAATTCCATCATCATAAAATTGCCGCCAACACATGCTATTTTCTCCTTTCTTCAACCCAGAAGATATAAACAGTTTCTTTATCTATATTTTTTTTATATAAATTACCATATAACCCGAATAAACTTTTAGATACGCAATCTTTTAGTATATCCCATTTATCTCCGCTGATTTTCTTTATTGCAACGAATAATCCGGGATAATTATCGAACAGTTCTTCACCATGTTCTCTTATCCAATAACGAGCTTCAGCCGATAATAATTTTCTTTCTTCGATTTTTCTTTTTTCATTAAGTCCTTTTATGGCAGAATCCACCACATCATCAAAGGAATTTCCGCCTCTTTTTCTGGTATAATTTTTATCAATATAATCCCATGCACCCAGCTGCATTGCTTCAATGAGATCTTGATTTGGATATTGTTGTGTAGCTAAGGGGTGGGCGGTAAAGACGATCTTTATGGCATTGGATTGCAAGTCAAATAATGGTTTTAAAATATGTTTTTCCCATAATTGAGATCCCGAAGGATCAGTTTCTGGAAATTTTCTATCAATTATAACAATATCCCATTCCGGATGACCTTTTAATTTTTCAGAAACCTCATCAATGGTTTTTGCCGGTTCAACCTCAAAACTGAAATCCCCTTTTTGATCCTTATTGTACTGTTTAAAGGAATCAATCAATTCTTTAATATTGTCTTCATTGTCATCACATATAAGTACTTTTTTTAGCAGTTTCTCCATTTGAATCCTCCTTGTTTTTATAAGGTAATATAATTAAAAAACTTGCGCCTTGAAAATCCCCAATATCTTCCGCAATTATATCTCCATC
>Ga0315277_10001474_pt1 | contig 34311 bp, 29 predicted proteins | sample YL17G05_15_MG_FD_203695 | JGI IMG/M metagenome (GOLD analysis project Ga0315277, IMG submission 203695) | Sediment microbial communities from Yellowstone Lake, YNP, Wyoming, USA - YL17G05_15 | ecosystem: Environmental > Aquatic > Freshwater > Lake > Sediment | place: USA: Wyoming | collected...
CCGGCGCGTAGGCGGGTCGCCCGGCCTCCAGGTACGACGACGTGAAACCACTCAAGTCCAGCCGGTCGATCATGCGATGAACAAAAAAACAGACGTGATCGGGGCCCAGAACCTCCGCCGCGTTGGGTGGCAGTAGATACGACTGATCGGGATCGTAGGCTGGGAAGCGCATCACACCCTCCTCACCCAATAACTTATGGCAAACCCGAAGAATTATCACACAGACTCTTTCAGCCCCCTGCGGCATCATGGTTTGTGACGGTCAGCTCTTGGGCTGATCCTCATGGCTTACTGACGGACATGGTGCCACGGGTCTCTAGACCCGTGTCGATCAGACACACGGGTTTGAAAACCCGTGGCACAAAGACGTTGTGGGAACGGGCCTCCGGCACCACGTGAGCCCAAGGGCCAAGCGGCAGCAGAATGACGTGACGTTGCGCGTTGATGCGCGCGAAGTGGCATTCACGCGTGCGGCGGACGGCTCTGACGAATCCTGACCAAGGTCAGGGCCGGAGGCCACGCACAGACTCGTTTGTACGCACGGGTGCGAAGCACGAGGGCTTATGTGCACAAGGCCCGCGGCACTAACGTGCCGGGGTCTTGTACCTGGTTCAGCACAAATCCACCACGAGTGGCACCCGATGGCAAGGGAACGGCTATGGCCATCCGTGTGCCGTGAATGCAGTTAACGCATTGTGATACAGCGCCTTAGCCGCGACGTCTGGGGCGCGGAGGCGGAAAGTGATAGGATCAAAGGGGTTGCAGGTCAAAACATCAAGTCCACAGGGAATCACTTATCCCTTGCACCCTGCAGTTCATTGCGTATTTTATTGCGGGAGATCGGACTCGCGCCTCTCACCTGCTAACCGGTGGGACCTCATCGCCCACCGAGGGAAGAAAACAGAATAGACGGCTTACGGTTAACGGTGTAACCGTGGAAGCCAAGACAGGCCGAATTCGCAGTTCCTGGCCGACCGTTGTGTTGCTGGCGGTCGGAGTGTTGCTTCTGTTGCCCGTTTCGGCACGGGCACAAGACGCCTCCGGCGCGCCGTGGGGGCAGATGATCCCCACCGAGCAACAGCGCGACCGTCTGGCCGATGACCCCTCCGCGGGCGCGGCGGTGGTCTATGACCGGGGGCTGATCGTAGTCGGCCCCGGGTTTAAGTTTACGTTCGAGAGGCGTCAACGGATTCAGATTTTTCGCGCCGACGCGTATCGTTTCGCCAACGTTGAAATCCCCTTCCATTCATCCGAGAAGCTCGAAGAGGTAGAGGCCCATACCCTGACCAAGGACGGGCGGCGGATCCCGGTGGATCCCTCCGCCTTCTATCGGACCCAGACCGGCGACTGGCAGAAGGTTGTCTTCGCCTTTCCCGAGGTCACTCCGGGGTGCGTGGTTGAGTACAAGTACAAGATCTTCTCGCGCAATTTCTACTACCTCCGCCCGTGGGTCTTTCAGAACGAGATTCCGACCGAGTTTTCCGAACTGGTGGTCCGCCTCCCGGAGGGCTTCGAATACGCGGCCGTGCTGAACAACGCCGAATTCGTCGAAGGCCCCGACTCAACCATGTTCGCCTCGGTCCTCCACCGCAACCAGATGGTGCGTCAGTTCGTCTGGCGCTCGCGCAAGCTGCCGCCGCTGGTCCCCGAGCCGTGCATCGCCTCGCTGTTGAACCACCGTGTCCTGCTCGATTTCCAGATTGTGCGCTACAGCGACGGGAACAACGTTCGCGAGTTTGTCGATAGCTGGGCCGACTTGGCCGGGCAGGTGAAGAGGGTCTACGGGCCGCTTTTACATCCCGATCCCACCTGGCGACCTTGGGAGAAGCTCCCGGCCGATGGCACTGCCGGCGCCGCCCGGGCGCGACGCGAACTCGCCCGGCGTATTTATGAATTCGTGCGCGATTCGATCTCCCCGTTTGGCACAGCCCTGTCAGTCTATGACGCCAATCTGCTTCCGGCGCGTGTTGTTCTGACACAGCGCCGCGGGAACCCGCTTGAGAAGAACCTCCTTCTCGTGGCGCTCCTGCGGGATAATGGCTTTGCGGCTTGGCCGGTGTTGATCTCGCGCCGCAGCCACTTGCGCTTCGACGGTCGCGATCACCGGTTGGAGCAATTCGACCATGCGATTGCCCTGCTGGAACTCAATGGCGAAGACGTGTTCTGTGAAACCAACGTCCCCGGCGCCTGGCTGGGATTTATCCCGCCCGATGATCAAGTCGATGCCGGTGTCGTGATCGACCGTCACGAGTCCGGCAAGGTCGTGGTCGAGCTTCCGGCGCCACCGGTCGACAAGGAAGTCTTCGGCGATGGGACCATCGACTTGGCGCCCGATGGCTCGGCCACCGGACATCTGGAAATCGTCGCCAGCGGCCAGGCGGCTTATGAGCTTGTTTGTGCACTGGCCGATCACGATACGGTCGGCTACCTCCACAAAGAGTGGCTTCCGGACATCATCCCCACACAGATCGGGGTCACCCGCGATCCCGACAATGACTGGGCCCCGATTCACCTGAGTACCGACTTCCGCTGGCCCGATGCGGCCACCGTTGATGACCAGCGGCTCTTCATTCGTCCGGCGATCTTGCGCCGTCTGGCGGAGAATCCCTTGATGGCCGCGCAACGGCGCTATCCCATCTCTTTCGACACACCCTGGAGCGAAGACTGCCGCATTGTCTGGCGCTTCCCCACCGGGTACCAATTCGCCGATCTGCCGGCGCCCCGGGAGACTTCGGGCGATGGCTATGAGTTCCGTTCCGCGGTGATGGCCGAGGGGAATACCGTGGTCGCCACCCGCTTCTGGCGCGTCAGCCAACGCGATTTTGGAGTACGGCGCTTCGCCGAACTGCGCGACCTCTTCAACACCGTCCAACTCGCCCAGCGCAGTCTCCTGGTCCTGTACCGCGAGACGCCGTAGGACGATTCCGGCATCCGATCCTCGATGAGAGTACAAGGGGCTGCCAGCCTTTTGTACGCCTGCGGGTCTCTCCCTCTCCGACGCGCATGATGCGCCTGGCGAGCGCGTGGTTTTCTGTCTGGCCGCGACCGGGTCCATCGTATATCGTAGGACTACGTTTTCCGGACGGCACGTCCGCTCACGCCATGTCGACACACTCCCCGGTGAGCACTTCCCCATGGCGCCCGCGCCTCTTCCGGCTATGGATAATCGTAGCGCTGTCGCTGCTGTCTGCCACCACGCACGATTCGGCCCTCGCTCAGTGGGACTCCTATCCGGCGGTCTATGAATTGGACGAGTGGTCGCTTGACTGGTCGCCGGCGCATGGACTGTCGGTGGAAGCCCACCGCATCGTGCGGGTCAACCGTGCCAGCGGCGCCGACGTCGGCCGGATCCGCATCTGGGATACCTTCTATCAACGGCTCGTCGCCTTCCAGGGAGAAGTGCGCGATACGCTGGGACGTGTCCTGTTCACCGTCGGCCCCGAGGCGGTCCTCTCGATTGCCCCGTTCTCGGAGTTCCGCCTGTATTCGGGTGATCTCGTCCGCGCCGTGGATCTGGTCGCGCCGCACCCCCCCTACGTTGTCGAAGCCCGCTGGCTAGTGAAGATCGACAATCCCTTCTTCTGGCCGGATTGGGTCCTGGGTGACCGCTGGCCGCGCCGGCACGCCGTCTACGAGGTAAAGATCCCTCCCGAGAAGGCGATCCGCTATCGGGCCGCAGCGGGGGGACTACAGCGATATGATGATCACCATCCGCGACGGCAGGTGACCCGCTGGGAATTGCGCGATTGGGTCCCCGCCGACACCGCCGCGATCGACGCCAATGGCACCTTCCCACTCTTGCATGTCGCGCCGCTGGAGTTCCGTTTCGGACGGCACGACGGCCGCACCGACTCGTGGGATGCGCTCGGACAATGGTACTGGGGGCTGTCATCCGATCAACTCGATCTGACCGAACAACAAGAGCGCGAGGTCGATTCGCACCTGAAGGACGTCGTTGGCGACCGCGCCCGGGCCGCCGCCCTCAAAGACTGGGTTTCTGATCGCTGGCGCTATGTCGCCATCGAAATCGGCGTAGGCGGGTGGCGTCCCCGTCCGGCCCGCGACGTGTTCATCAACCGCTACGGCGACTGCAAGGACATGGTCTTCCTGTGGGTGGCGATGATGCGCCATGCCGGTCTCGAGGCGTACCCGGCGCTGATCCGCGCCCGCAATCCTCTGCCGATCGATCCCGACTTCCCGAAGGACTGGTTCGACCACGTTGTCGGCTTGGCGATTGTCAACGGGGATACGCTCTGGGCCGATCCCTCCGATCGCCGCTATCCGCTCGGTACGCTGCCCCGTCCTTGCGAAGCCCGCTGGGCGCTGGCGGTGGGTCCGTTCGGGGGACGTTTACTCTACACTCCCTCGCAGACGGCGCCGCAAAACCGTCTGGTGACCCGCGTTGAAGCCACACTCGATTCGGCGGGGAATCTGTCGTTCAGCGCTCAAGTGCTGGAGGGCGGGCATTTCGCCCGCCGCTTACCCTTGCGCGGCGAGGGCAGTCAACAGGAAGACATCGCCGCGCTTCTGGGCATTGCCCGGCCGTCATTGCAAGGAACACTGGACCAGGTTGAAGTGATCTCGTCCGACGCCGTCACCGTACGTCTCCACGGGCAGATCAGCGGCTGGGCGGTCGCCGGACCCCACCAGATGGTAATCCGTCCCTCGCTCGCGGGGTGGGTGGCGGCGGACACGTTGGCAGGGCGTCCCGATCCCGGCCACGTCGATTTTCCGCAGATGGTCTTCGACACGCTGGTGGTCCACTTTCCGCCCGGGTGGTCACCGGAGTTCTGGCCGGCAGCGCCGTTCAGCGCTGAGTCAGCGGGGGAATTCGGCGAAGGGCGAGAATTCACCGACCGCACGCTTGTGCTCACCCGGCACTTGCGATGGGAAGCGACCGGCCGCTCCGAGACCGAGCGTCACAGCTCAGCGCGAATCCGCGACGCCTATCGTCGCGCCCGCACTGCTGAGTGGCTCTTCCGTCCGGCTGCCGACCAGCGCCCCGACACCAGCGCTTTGCCCACCACGAACGGCTCCCTATTGCCCCACAACGGCCGCAATCCACGGCAACCCGCGAACGATTCTCTCCCCAAGCAGGAGAGCGGCGGGGGACGATAGTCATTGACCGCAGTACCCCACGCAATGGGAGTCTTCGTAGGGCGGGCTCTGCCCGCCGGCAACACGCGTCAGTGCCCCACCCGAAGGGTGGGATGAATGATTCGCACAACGCATACGAGGATAAAGGGCTTCAGCCCCTTGCGGCGCCTCACCCGCAGGGTGGGACTGCGTGGTGCCCCACCCGCAGGGTGGGATGAATGATTCCCACAACGCACACGAGGATAAGGGGCTTCAGCCCCTTGCGGCGCCTCACCCAACGGGTGGGATCGCGTGGTGCCCCACCCGAAGGGTGGAATCGCCCATCGCAACCCCGGTTGACACCGGAGCACAATCGACCAATCTTTCCCCCGGAGGCCGACAACCGGAGCGACACCCGGCGCGCGTACGGAGGGGTAGACCTAACTGGTAAGGCAGCGGTCTTGAAAACCGCCGGGCCAAAAGCCCATCGGGGTTCGAGTCCCCGCCCCTCCGCTGAAGGGAATAGCAACCTCCGGGATGGCAAACAAGGGGCTTTAGCCCCTTGCTGGTGGGTGCGAAGCACCCACCCCACGACTGACATAGCGGGATACAGCAGATGCAGGGTTCACAGCCAAGCCCAGCGATTATTACTCTAATCGCGTCTGCTGTCGTGGCTATTGTTGGGTTCGTCCTCAAGGTCCTCTTGGGGGAGGAACTGAAAGCACTTTGGGAACGCATTAAGAAGTGGTTGGGTTGGAAGCGACAGGAATCAGAGACCAACGGTACCCGGAGCGTCAACGCTTCCGGTGCACAGGTGAACGCACCAATTCTGACTGGGGGCGTCTCCGCCGACCACGACGTTCAGATCGGGGATCGGACGACGCACGTCACGGCACGCGACATTCACATTCATGCCGCCGCGGCCGCTGCCGCAGAGGCCTCGACTCCTCACCAGCCCCCCTCCGACCTCAGTGACTCCAGGGGTCGAGACCTGACAATCATCAACAACTACTACCCGAGCGCCTCCCCGAGGCCTTTCGTGTCTCACCCGCCAAACGAAAAGGCCCACTCCGCAGTCCCCGTGACCACTCCCGCGATTCCATCCAAACGCGATCTGGCCGCGGCTCGCAGGGGTGGCGTGATCGCTGTGGTCACCGTCTGTGTCGTCGCGCTCTTGTACGCTTTTCCGGGCAGGGAACCGGGGCTTATGACAGGCTCCATCTGCTTCTTTTTGTTGATCCTTGGCGCGGTACTACTGCTAGCGGGATGGAAGGGCTAAGATATAGACGGGAAGGGTCTCGAAGCGGAGCTCTAGAGCGGTTCTGAATGGCACATGAAGTCACGGAGGCAAACCATTGCTTGAGTGGGAACGCCGCACAAGTTGGATTCCGGTGCTAGGGATCACAGCAGGAGTGGTCAGCGCAGTACTCGGGACAGTGCAGGTACTAATAGGGTTACTGACTCCCCGCGTGCAATCGGGTCTAGCATGGTCGGTGCCGGTTCTGCTGCTCCTCGTGGGAATTGCGGCCGTCGGGGCTGGATGGCGGTTCTATTCGAGAGTCCGTCTGATGGTATCCTTGAGCTCCGTGTTTCCTAGCTCCTTGCACCAACTCCCTTCAGACCTCGCCGATTTCACCGGACGCGAAGCGCAAATCAAAGAGCTACTGCGCCAATTGTCCCAGTCCGGCGGCCGGGTTTCCCTGTCAAGCATGGAGGGTCTCGGCGGAATCGGCAAGACCGCGCTGGCGGTCCATGTCGCCCACAAGCTCAAGAAGAAGTTCCCCGACGCCCAACTGTACATCAATCTGCGCGGCGGCGGCATGGATCCGTGGGGAAACCCAATTCTGGAGCCGCCCTTAACCCCGGTCGAGGCGCTGACACGTCTGGTTCAGCCCTTCCACCCGGAGGCCAAGCTCCCCGATGACGTCGACACGCTGGGCGCCATCTTCCGCGATGATCTCAAAGGGAAGCGTGCCTTTCTCCTCCTCGACAACGCCTACGACAGCGCGCAGGTCGAGCCGCTCTGCCCCGATGCCGACAATCCCCACTGCGCCGTTCTCATCACCTCACGCCAGAAGATCGCCCTGCCGCATCTGAACTCCATCGATCTGGACGTGATGAGCCCGGACGAATCCGCAAATCTGCTGCGCGAGATCTGTGGCCGCATCTCCGGTCAACAGGGGGCGCGTATTGCCCAACTCTGCGGGTTCCTGCCTTTGGCCCTACGGTTGGCCGGTTCCACGCTCGCCGCTTCCCGCGACATGCCGGTCGAGGAATACGTCACGGCGCTGGCGGACGAAGACAAGCGGCTTGGGCTTCTCCAGAGGGGTAACAAGAGTGTCAGGGCCGCGCTTAACTTGAGGATGAGGCAATTGCCTGGCGATGTCACCCTCCGCTGGTCGTCGCTGTCCGTGTTTCCCGGTTCGTTTTACCGTGACGCCGCCGCTGCGGTCTGGGAACTGGCCGGAGAGGAAGGAGAGAGAGAAGCACGCGGTCTACTCGCCCAACTTCATCGGCGCAACCTTGTTGTGTACGACCAGACGACCGAGCGCTACCGTCTCCGTGACTTGTTGCGCCTGCTGGCCAAGGAGCATCTGCCTCCGGAAGCCCATACCCTTGCTGCCCGCCGCCACGCCGAGCACTACGTGAGAGTACTGGCGGCGGCCGATGTTCTGTACCTCAAAGGCGGTGAGAGTAGTCGTAGGGGTCTCTTTCTGTTCGATCTCGAATGGGAGAATATCACCGCCGGTCAGGCCTGGGCCGCCGCGCATGTGGACACCGATGCCAATGCCGCCCGCCTCTGCAACTTCTTTCCGCGTGCGGGGGCTTACTGCCTGGATTTGCGGCTCCACCCGGAAAAGAAGATCACCTGGCTGAATGCCGCCATCTTGGCAGCCCGCCGTCTGAAGGACAAGCAGGCCGAGGGAGTTCACCTCGGCAACCTCGGCAATGCCTACCGGCAACTGGGGCAGACTAAACGCGCCATCGGATTCTATGATCAGGTCCTTCCCATCATGCGCGAGATCGGCGACAGCCAAGGGGAGGGAAACACCCTCGGCAACCTCGGCAATGCCTACGCCGCTCTGGGGCAACCCAAGTGCGCCATCGAGTTGTATGAACAACGTCTTGTCATCGCCCGCGAGACCGGCGACCGCCGCGGGGAGGGCAACGCCCTCGGCAACCTCGGCCTTGCCTACGCCGGTCTGGGGCAGCCGCAACGCGCCATCGAATTCTGCGAGAAGGCCTTGGCTATTTCCCGCGAGATCGGGGATCGCCACGGCGAAGGGCAGGACCTTGGTAACCTCGGCAGTGCCTACGCTGATCTGGGGCAGCCTAGACGCGCCATCGAGTATCATGAGAAAGCGTTGGCTGTTTCCCGCGAGATCGGCGACCGCCGAGGAGAAGGAAACGCGCTCGGCAACCTCGGCATTGCCTACCGGCAACTGGGGCAGCCTAAACGCGCCATCGAATTCTATGAACAACACCTTGTCATCACCCGCGAGATCGGCGACCGCCGAGGTGAAGGGCAGGACCTCGGCAACCTCGGCAATGTCTACGCCGCTCTGGGGCAGCCCAACCGCGCCATGGAGTTCTATGGACGGCAACTTGTCATCGCGCGCCAGATCGGCGACCGCGACGGGGAAGCAAGAGCGTCCTGGAATATGGGGGACGAGTACCGGAAACAGGGTAACCTCAACTCCGCGATTGAACTGATGCAGAAGTGGGTCGATTACAGGCGCGAGATCGGCCACCCTGACGCCGAGAAAGATGCCGCCATCGTCGAGGATTTGCGCCGGCAGATGTAGGGCGGGCTTTGCCCGCCATTCGATGACCGCGGTGTTCGAAGCCCGCCATTCGACAGCATCGGTGGGCAGAGCCCACCCTACATTCGGCAGCATTGTAGGGTGTGTGCTCCGCAAGCACCGTCAGGGGGCTGAAAGCCCCCTGTCCGCATCAGCATGACATTGTCTTCTCCTGTCCGGTATGATTGCTGCGCCCGGACCCGCAAGGGGCTAAAGCCCCTTGTCCGCGACTGATTCGGCTGGGCGCCGACCCCCGTCATAACGCAACGACGGTGGGCAGAGCCCGCCCTACAAGCCCAACTCCGCCGCTATCGACGCCATCGCACCGGTGCCACGGGTCTTCAGCTCTCGTAGGTCAGGTGCCCTGTGCACCTGACGGGAACACCTCCGACCGACTGCCGCAGGAGCGCGGTTCGACCCTGCCCACCGCAGGCGGGGCTCTTCGCTACCAACACAACGACGGCGGGCAAAGCCCGCCCTACAAGCCCAACTCCGCCGCTATCGACGCCATCGCACCGGTGCCACGGGTCTTCAGACCCGTGCCGTTGCCGACCGGTCAAACAACACACGGCTCCGAAGGACCGTGGCACTGGGCCCGCGACCGGACCCCTCGCGGACAGGGGGTTTTCAACCCCCTGATGGTGGGTGCAAAGCACCCACCCTACAGATTCAACTCCCCCGCTATCGACGCCATCGCATCGCGCACCACGGCGATGTGTCGATCGAGATCGACCCCCAATTGCTCCGCCCCGGCGATGATGTCTTCCCGCGATACCTGCGCCGCAAACGCCTTCGTCTTCATCTTCTTCCGCACCGACGGCACCTCCACCGTGGCGATCTTCTTGTCGGGACGCACCAGCGCGCAGGCGGTCAGAAATCCGCACAACTCATCGACGGCGAACAACACCTTAGCCACCAACGTGTCCCGTGGCACGCCGGTGTAGTCGGTGTGCGACAGGATCGTGCGGATCCAGTCCTCGCTCACCCCCATCCCGCGTAAGACCTCCGCCCCGCGATAGGGGTGATCGTCGCGCGTGGGGTATCGTTCGTAGTCGAAGTCATGCAAAAGCCCGATGATCCCCCAGGCGTCTTCGTCCTCACCGAACTGGCGCGCGTACGCCCGCATCCCCGCCTCGACCGCCAGCGCGTGTTTGATCAACCCCGGATTGCTGGTGTATTCATTCAACAATGCCCACGCCGTTTCACGATCCATGATCTTCTCTCCGCTTTCTCGAACCCCATGCCCGCGCCCCCGACACGGTACTCCCGACCGGCCCTCCCCGCAAGCGGGGAGGGGTACGATCGCCTTCCGGAACTCGCTGGATTCGCTTGACTTCCGGCTTCAGGGGCGATTGATTTGCTTTCGGCCGCGGGGTGGAGCAGTCTGGTAGCTCGTCGGGCTCATAACCCGAAGGTCGGCGGTTCAAATCCGTCCCCCGCTACCAAAACCGAGCCTCCCTCAACTTGGCCGCTTCGAGACCTACGCTGCCTGTCAGCGGATGTTCGTGGGTCGTTGATGCTTATGTTCGTCGTGTACGTTATCCGATCACGGACCGGAAGACGCTACACAGGGCATTGCAGCGACCTGGGTCGGCGTCTTCTTGAACACAATTCCGGAAGGTGCAAGACCACGAAGGTGGACACTGGGTGGACGGCCATCTACACAGAGCCGTGCGCGACGCGCGGCGAGGCGGTGAAGAGGGAGAGGTGGCTTAAGTCGGGCGTCGGGCGGGACTTTCTCGAATCTCGGAGCCGCGGGGTGGAGTCCGCCGCGGCGGAGTAGCTCGTCGGGCTCATAATCCGCCGCGGCGGATCGGCGGTTCAAATCCGTCCCCCGCTACCACATTTGGCCCGCTGAAGTCCAACTTGTAGTGAGCAAGGTCGAACCATGACCTCGGCAGGTCTCGTGTTTTGCGGAAGCCATCAGTCTCGGGATTCTGCCCCTCGATTGGGGTGCTCTCCATCGGCCTTCAGCCGACAGCGATCAGAGATCGCTGCTACACGATCATGCTTCAAGGTCACAGGCCACCCGACGAGCTCACAGACATCCGGCAAGGAACTTGCCGGTGGCGGTCACCTTCGATTTCCCCTCCTGCGTGATCGTCGCCTCCACCACATGCAGGCGCGTCGTTGACTCTTTGATCACCGCGCGCACGGTCGCGCGGCGGCCGGTCAGGACGGCGGCGTGATACCGGATGGTCAGCTCCACGGTCATCGCGACCTTGCCCGAGGCGAACAGGCAGTTGGTCATCGCGCTGTCGAGGATCAGGGCCACGATGCCGCCGTGGACGATACCTGGGTAGCCCTCCCAGTCGCACGGACAGTCCAAACCGGCCTCGACCGTGTGGGCACCGGTTCGGACGAACTGCAACCCCAGGCCGCGGGCGTTGGCCGGGCTGCAAGCCACGCAATATGGGTGAACGACGGTGCCCAAGGGTTCCTCCGCACCGGCCTTGGCTCGAACGGCCCGCTTGGGCACCGCCCTGCGGCTTGCACTGACTGACTCTCTATGACCGCTCATCATTGTAGCGGTTCTCCTGATCTTTGGCCAACCGGGATTGCTTCATGGTTTCGGCGTCGCCAGCGATGATGGGTTTGATGGAGGTCCCCGATATGTCCCCAAAGGGAGCATCTCTTGCTGGAAGGACAACCCAACGGGAGAAGACGGCCAATCATGTCGGCATCACGAATTCCCCTTGCCGTGGCCGCAGCCGTGTCCGGACATCTGCCCGTGAGCGGTGCAGGCCGCCGCCGGGTCAAGCGCCTCGAGCTCTCCCGCCGCGAAGAGTTGTACGGCTTCCGTGACCGTGCCAGCCGGCGCCCGGCAGACCATGATCCCCGCCTGCTGTAGCCCCCGCAACGCGCGCAGACCGATGCCACCGACTAACACGGCGTCGATCTTCTGACCCGCCAGCGTCTTGGTCGGCGTGCAGGCACCGTGCACGTGACTGCGGTCGGCCGACGCAAGGCGCTCAACGGCCATCGTTTCCGTGTCCACGACGACGAAGCAGGGCGCGGAGCCGAAATGTTCATGTATCGGACTTGTGATCCCGCAATACTCGCTCACCGGGATGCATAGCTTCATGGTCTTTCCTCCCCTTTCTTGTCGGTCGCGTTTCCAGCCGGAGCCTTCGCCGCCGTCCTATTCACTCTGAGATCACGGCATCGCCGACCCCGGCCATGTCCTCTGTCCTCCGGAGCACGATGGATATTCTCAGACTTGCACTGCGAGCAGACTGTCGGCCGTCCTGTCCCATATGGCTCTTCCCAGCGATGTCGGCAATTGCTACACATGAACAGTCGCCCTGCAACCATCTCGATTTCACCTCCTTCGATCCGAAGTGCTTTGCCGTGGCACAGAACGTCGGCGACCTTTCGGTGCGCCGACTCGATGATGCGTCCGAAGGTCTGCCGTGAGACGCCCATCTGCCCGGCTGCCTGCTCCTGATACAGACCATTCAGATCGGCCAGACGAACGGCCTCCAATTCGTCGAGCGTCAGTGATACTTCTTCGAGGGCGGTCAGGGGGATTCCTCTGGGCTTGAAGTACTCGGCGTTCGGGAAGCACCGAACGCGTCTTGTGCACTGTGGCCTGGACATCATTTCCCCCCTGCGCCCCGCGGGTATTATAGGCATATGCCCATTAACCGTCAAGGCAAAAATCCCCGCGGCCGATGTGCCGAGACTCCCTCCTGTCTACGGCATCAGGTGCCGCCGCGCCGCCGGGGCAAGAGTCCCGTCGCCAGCAGCGCCGCACCAAACAGCGTCACAATCGTGGCTCCCGGCGGCCAGTTGGCGAAGAATGAGATCGCCATCCCCGCCACACAGACCACGACCCCGAAAACCCAACCGAAGATGAGCCGTGACGACGGTTTGCGGTACCCCGCGAGAATCGCCGCGCTTCCCGGCACGACCAGGAGAGCAAACACCAAGAGCACGCCGACAATGTGCACCGATGAAGTGACGACAAACGCGAACGACCCGTAGAAGAGAAAGTCCCACAGACGAATCGACAGGCCCGCGCGACGTGCCGCCTCGGGATCATCCGTAATCTGCCACATCGGGCCGCGCCACCGCCAGTGCAACGCGCCGATAAGTGTGTAGAGCGCCGCTGTCTTCGCCACCTCCAACGGGGTCACCGTGAGCACCGACCCGACGAGAATCGCCTTGATGTGCTCGGCGCCCTCCGGCTGCCGTGCTACAGCCAGAACGGCGGCGGCCGTAGCCACGGCATAGACAATCCCGATGATCGCTTCCTGGGGAATCTCGCTTTCGCGCCTCCGGGCCAGAGCGAAAATCAGCGCCCCGATCAGAGCAAATGCCAGACTGAGAAAGTAGGCGCCGGTCGACTCCAGATCGAGCCCGACCAGGAACCCGACGGTCGACCCGAACGCCGCCACCTGCGCCAGCGACAGATCGACGAAGATCACCCCGCGCCGGATCACATGCGCGCCAAAGTAGACATGGATCCCGGTCAGGACGATGCACGCCAGGATGGGCCACAGCATGATTGCGAGCGTCTCGCTCATCTACAACCCCTTGTTCGCATCCAGAAGTGTGTGCACCACGTGGTCGATCAGTCCTTCGTAGGTGTCTGTCCCCGGCTCCCCGCCCACCGAAGAACCCAACTCGACCGCCCGGCACCCGGTCTTCTGGGCCAGCATCTCGGGAATACGGCGGTCGTGGAACGGCTCATATGCCACGATCGGGATCTTCTCTGTCTTGATGCGCTCGATCAACCGCACCAGGTGCGAAGGCGATGGCGCCACGCCGGCAAATTCCTCCACAAAGCCGACGGTTTGCGAGCCGAAGTAGCGGTCGAAGTAGGGCCAGGTGTTGTGATAGGAGATGAAGCGCACCTTCGCCATTTCCGGTTTGAGGGCCTCCCACTCCTTTTTCTTCGCCTCCAGTCGAGCCAAGTAGACATCGCGCGCCGCTTCATAGGCGGCGGCGTGCTCCGCATCAAAGGTGGCGAACGCCTCGGTAATCGCCTGGCAGATCGCGGGCACATTGTCCGGATCGACCCAGTAGTGGGGGTTGCCGAACCGGTGCAGATCGCCGTAGCGTGCATCCGCCTTGAAATTCGGCACTTCGAGGGAAACGATGTGTTGGGAACAATCGATGACGTGAAGATGGGAGTTGCGCGACCCGTCGACCAGGGGCGCCGACCATTGGTCGAGTTCCAATCCCACCGTCAGGTAGATGTCGGCCTTGCGCAACTTGAGCATATAGCTCGGTAGTACTTCTATATAGTGCAGATCGCGGTTGCCGCCGGCGATGGCATCCACGGTCACCAGGTCACCGCCGATCTGCCGGGCGAAGTATGCCAAATCGGCGGTCGAGGCGACGACGAACAGCTTGGCAGCGCCGACAGAGGACGCGCCGACGCCCATCACTGCCAGTACCGCACCGATGATACCGATGTGTCTCACTCTCATCGTCTCCTCCTAAAACGCGTGGGCCTTGTGCGGTCCCAGAGAAAAGATTAGTTGCAGTGTCGCCGACCAGAACCCGGTGGTGGCGGCGGCATTTCGCTCATAGGCGACCAACAGCCGCAGAAGCGAGGTCTCCTCCACCGGCGCAAAGCCCCCGAATGCTCCCAAACGCCAGAACTTCGTCTCGCGATCGGCAGGGGCCTGGGTCCAATCTCCCATGCCGCCGACTTCGAACCGCTGGCGGAACTGATAGTCAAAGTACCCGAAGAACCCGTGGCGGACGAGATACTCGGTTGTCCCCGCCGCCGCGGCAGTACCGGCAGTTGTTGCCAAGACGGCCGGCTGGCGGTTGACCAGCCATTCCGCCACAGTTGTGAAACCGCGGTAGCGGTCGGGTTTCCAACGCAGCTTCAGATCGGCACCGCCGATCCAGCGATGTGTTCCCTCGGCAGGCACTCCAGTCACTGCGGAGGCGCCCAGATTGAGCGAGGTGAATGTGCCCAGGGTGACAAACGAATTCCAGCGGGCGGAGAATCCGCGTTTGTTCGGCGGCTCGCTGTTCGCAGCAGATGCCGGGAAGTCAAGGAAGCTTCCCTTGAGCAGATCGACCGCAATCGTGCTGGCCACCGATCCGGTCGGGGGGGCGGCCGAGATCTCCACCGCCACGTCGCGCAACCCTTCCTCTCCGAAGAACTGCTCATGTGCCAGCGGCAGAACGATGAAAGGACAAGCATGCGGGTGCAGCGCGTTGATCTTGCCGACTTCCAGGCGGTACTGCCCGGCGCGTAGCGCCAGCCCCCAGGGCAACCCGCGCGTGACGGTGATGTACGCCTCCTCGACCTCGGAACCCTCGTTGCCCCACGACGCGAACACGTCCGCGCGCGCGTAAGGGTTGAGATACCCCTGCACCGCTATCTCCACTTCGTGCAGTTCGAGATTGAGCGCCTTCCCGTCGGCGCGAGTGCTGTCATCGTGCCAAAAGGACCGAACGTCGCCGATCAGCGAGATGTCGGGATTAAGTGTGGTTTGCGCCATGCCCCCCTGCGGAGCCAGGGCGCAGAAAGTCGCCGCAAGTAAGAGCCATAGAATTCGCGGACTTGTGCGGACGCGACTGCGATCGCACCAAACCATGTGACCTCCCCTTCCGATGCCGCACGGGGTCGAGAAACCCCGCTGCGCGTGACGTTGCCAGGGATGAAGGAACGGCGGAAAAGGAGATCAGAAGGGAGGAGCGCGGCTGACGGATAAGGGGTCGCTGCAGAGGGGACTGCGCCGCCGCACGCGGAGGAGGACCAGCGTCAGCAACACCCACACTACGAGCAGAAGGCACGGAGCTCCGGGAAGGGCATGCGTGCCGAATGAAGCCGCACACAGCCAGCAGTGCTGCGAGCAGTGATCGCTGTGGATATGTACCGCGGCCGCGGTCAGCGCGACGACGGCCAGCAGGGCCACCAGGACCGGCAGGAGGAGGATCGGATGGTGAATTCGAGACGGCATGCGTCAGTCCGCCGCAACATAACCGACATCATCCAATTATACAAGATCCCGCACGAACAGGGGGGGCGCGGTGGATTCGAATCCGTCCCCCGCTACCAATCACGGCAGATCCCGGCCTGGTCCCCTTGGGGATCGGCGTTTTCTTTTGCGGGGTCGTTGCGTGGTTCGCCTGCGTGAGCGCGAGGACTCAGGCCGGCGACCTGCGAACAGACGATGTCGAATCCCGTCGCGAGAATCCCATGATGAATCCCAACACGATCGACCACGCGGCGGCCAGGCCGATCTGATACTCGTTCGGCAGCAGGAATGTAATCGTGTGCACCGGGATCCAGAACCAGACCAGCGTCCGCAGCGCCCCGGCCATCCCCCGGAAGTCCCAGCGCCGCATGATCAGGTTGTCCGTGAGACGGTGGAGAAACATCACATGGGGACCGAAGAGGATATTCATCACCGCGGAGACGGCAAACGCCCAGCCAATCCCGCTGTCCATGAACTGCGGCAGCAACTGATGATCGACCAACGCCCGCGTGAACCCCTTCATCCCCACAAAGCCGTACTTGACGAAGATCCCCAGTACAGCCCATCCGAGAATCTTCGCCGTCAGTTGCGCCCAATTACCGGGGAGATCCAAGCGGCGCCGCTGCATGCAGTGGGAGATGATCTCGCCGATCGTCCCCAGAATGGCAAACTGCACCGCCGCCGACAGCAGCGGATTCTGCGTCACCCAGTGAACATATCCACTCATGCGGGTTCAGGGTGCGCTCGCACGGGCGCGGAGGGGGCTTTCTGAAGAGATGACCGTCGGGCCGGATGTCTGGCGCTGGCTGGCCGCTGAAAGAGTCGCGCAAGTGGCCCAAGAACCCAATTGTCATGCTGAGCGGAGCGAAGCATCTGCTGTGTCTTCATAGGTAGAAGAAGCAGGTCCTTCGCTCCGCTCAGGACGACAAGTCCGACCAATGCGCGATCTGCGGGGTTCTTCAGCAACCTGCTGGCTGGCTGCTCAGATAGCTGGGGGACAGGGATTCGAACCCCGATACCGTGGTCCAGAGCCACGTGTCCTGCCGTTGGACGATCCCCCAGGCAGAATCGCAACACAACTGGCCGTCTCGCGACGGCCTCGGCGACGCCAAGAAACGCAACGGCTACGCCCAAGTCAACCGCAGCACCCGCAGACAGAAGGCCCCGTGGCCACCACTACGCACAGCAAAGCCCCGCAGGGGCGTAGGAGCTCGGCCACGGCGTCAGCCGTGGGAACAGATGATCCCGTCCCACAGCGCCCGTCGCAGGACACCTATCGCGATTTCTTCTTCCCCGTCCCGGAACGCACCGACCCCGGCTTGAGGTTCTTCTTCCTGGTCGCGCCGCCACCCTTCGCTGCCGCGGGTTTCGCCTTGGGCTTCACTGTCGCGCTGGCCTTGACCTTGCCACCAGTCTTCTTCGCCGCACTCCTGGCCGGGACTTTCGGTGCGGGCTTGGGCTTCGGCTTGGGCCTGGGTTCGGAAATCGTCTCCGATTCCCTCCTGGCCGCCGGGGCGACTTCGGTGGGCACTTCCAGTGAAACGGTCGAAGTCGGGGCCGATGCGACTCCGGCAGATACCGGCTCAAACAGCGACATCGACGTGGCTCCTGCAGCGGCCTCCGCACCCACGCCGCTCTCAGCGCGCTCCAGCTCTTTGCGCTTCTTTTTCAGCCGGTGGTACAACTGGTCCGCCCGCTTCTTATCAAAGAGACTCTCGAAGGGATGTGCGGCAATCTGCCGTTCGAGTTCGGCGATCTCCCGCTTGAGTTGCTCAATATGTCCGTTCATGGCTCCTCCATCGCGTTCCCGTAGCCTGTTAAGATAGCGGCATTCCCCGCAAAAACAAACTCTACAACGGCACGGGGCCTCATCTACCTTTTCGGCGGGCAACTGTGGATCGCGGGGCGCGCTACCCGCCGGAAAAGGCAACCGGGACGGCCGGATCGAATCGCCTTGACTTGCAGTCGCGGAGGATACATGTATTTTCTTGTGTAGATTCGGGTCGGCTGCCCGGACTGATTATTGCCGACCCAGCCCCGTAGGGGCGACAGAATGTAGCCCACGGTGCAAGCCGTGGGACCATAAGACCAATACACGGTTTCTCAGCAACCCAGCCCCTTAGGGGCGACAGAATGTAGCCCACGGCGCCAGCCGTGGGACCACAAACCGAACCAGGACAAACGATGCCATTCCCAATCGTCGTGCCCCAGATGGGCGAAAGCGTCGTCGAAGGAACCGTCGGCCGCTGGCTCAAGACCGAAGGGGATCCCATCCTCAAGGATGAAACCGTCGTCGAGATCATGACCGACAAGGTCAACGTCGAAATCCCGGCCATCGAGAAAGGAACGCTCGGCAAGATCCTGGTCGCTGAGGGCACGGTGGTTGCGATCGGCACCGAGATCGGCATCATCCTCGGCGCCGGCGAATCGCTCCCCAGCGGCTATGGTTCCGGCGCCGCAACCCGCCCGGCAGTCGCCGCTGCGCCCGCTCCTGGTACAGCTACCACGGCCCCCGCCGCCGAGGAGGCCGATATTCTGCGACGTTCTTCCCCGGTCGTACGCCGCCTCTTGCGCGAGCACAATCTGCGCTTGGACAGCATTCCCGCCACCGGCGCCGGCGGACGGGTTACGAAGGAGGATGTGCTCAACTACATCCGCAGCCGGGAGTCAGCGCCGCCGGTCGTGCTGCCTGTCGCCAAGCCGCGCCCGGCGCCGGTTATGCCCGCCGCGCGCGGCGAGGAGACCATCGAACGCGAGCCGCTGGCGGGTGTCCGCAAACTGATCGCCGAGCACATGGTGCGAAGCAAGCAGACCTCCGCCCATGTGATGACAATGGATGAGATCGATCTGACCGAGCTGGTGCGGACGCGCAATGCGAAGAAGGAAGCGTGGAGCCATCTGGCCGGCGACAATGTCACCTTCATGCCCTTCTTCATCAAATCCGTTGTCGCCGCCCTGAAGGAATTCCCGGCCGTGAACGCCTCGATTCAGGGGAATGAGATTCTCTATAAGAAGTACTATCACATCGGCATCGCCGTCGCCCGCGATGAGGGCTTGATCGTTCCCGTCGTCCGCTTCGCCGATCAGAAGTCAATTATCCAGATAGCGCGTGAGACCGCCGACCTCTCCGAGCGCGCCCGCCGCGAGCAACTCGTCCCTGATGAGGTCACCGGCTCAACCTTCACCATCACCAATGCCGGCATGTTTGGCGCTCTGGCCTCCGCCCCGGTGATCAATCAGCCCGAAGTCGCGATTCTGGGGATGCACATGATCCAGAAACGCCCGGTGGTGCGGAATGATCAGATCGTCATCCGTGACATGATGTATGTCACGCTCTCATTCGACCACCGCCTGATCGATGGCGACATTGCGGTGCAGTTCTTGCGCCGCGTCTGCGAACGCCTGGAGGACCCGTACGAGTTGCTTCTGACGATCGGGGGATGATATGCCGTCGCAAATGCCCCGTAGAGACGCAATTCATTGCGCCCGTCGCCGGAGGGCGTGATGAATCACGCCCCTACTATCCAGATTATCGACCACCCTCCATCACGTCCGCTGCACGTTGTCGACTGGGGCTTTCTTCCGTATCAAGAGGCGCACCAACGCCAACGCGCCGCGCTCGCCGACCGCCTCGCCGGGCGGATCGGAGACACGATCTTCCTTGTCGAGCATCCCAATGTCTACACCTATGGGCGCGGGTCGAATCTGGACGAGAGGCAAGTGCCGGGAGATGTCGAACTGGTCCCGGTCGAGCGCGGCGGCGGGGTGACTTATCACGGCCCAGGGCAACTGGTGGCCTACCCGATTGTCGACGTCCGCGCCCTCACCGGCGATTTGCACCGCTTCCTGCGCTGGATGGAGTGCATCATCATCGCCACGATTGCCCCGTGGGGACTGACGGGCGAGCGTCACCCGACCCACACCGGCGTCTGGGCCGGTGGCCGCAAGATCGCGTCAATCGGCGTGGCCGTGCGCCAATGGGTCTCCTACCACGGTCTGGCACTCAATGTCGCCACCGATCTGCGCTACTTCGGCGCCATCCATCCCTGCGGGCTGGCGCCCGAGGTCATGACTTCAATGGAGCAACTCACCGGCAGGAAGATCATCCTGGCGGACGTGAAATCAGAGTTCGTACGGAGCGTGTCGAAAGAGCCGTGAGGCCGTGCTTTCGGTGAGACGGTGGGCGAAGCCCACCTTACTGTATAGTCGGGCAAACAAGGGGCTTAAGCCCCTTGTTCATCCAGCCGATTCGGGAACGTGACCTTATGTAGGAGGTTATGAAACTGTTTCCAGTTACTTTCCTGCCCGCGCCGTATCGCCGGCCGCCGCCGCCGGCAACTTGTGCAGGCTGGCGCCGTGCACGCGCTCAATCTCGGCCCGGATATCCGCTCCGGGACGTCCCGCCGCGCGCTGGGAGTTAATCCAATCGCGGATGCGACGCGGCAATTCGCCGGGACACGTCAGCAATGGGTTGGTGCATCCCGGCATCGGGCACGAAAACCCCTCCACGATCCAGGCATCCTGAACCGTCAAGATATCGTTGAGTGCCACTGACGCCGTGCCTGTCGGTGCGACCACGGTCGGGTTTGCACTCTGTCGCCCGACGATGTACCCCACAACCCCGCCAGCCAGCAACCCCACAACAAACAGCAGCACTAGATTCGCCCGCGCCGCTCCATTCGCGCCTGTCATCTTCGACCCCTCCTCCCGATTCGTAGGGTGGGTGCTCCGCACCCACCGTAGCCCCAGTTATCTGGCCGGTCTGGAATCTGCCCCATCCACCAGAAGCACCGGCGCCCCCGGCTCCAGGGCATAGTACAGCATCTGCGCATCCAGCGGCGAGACGATCAGGTCCAGCGTCTCTCTGTGGTCAAAGGGATTGAGGCGCGCCGCCCAGATGCGCCACTTCTCATAGAACGGCCGGCTCGCCGCCGCTCCTTCCGGCGTCATGATCCGCAGACACAGATCCTGAGTGAGAAGGACGTCGAATCGCCTAGGCATCACGCGACGGATCAGATCGGGATTGACCGACGATACCCGGGCGATCACGCCGATCACCGTATCGGAAACCGCCTGTCCGCCGGACCAGATATACCGTTGCGTGACATTCTGCCAGCCGGCGGTGCGCCGTCTATTCCATTCCGCGGCGAAATCCGTCGCCGCTTCCGGATCAGGAGTCTTCACCGTGCAGGCGACCAGGGGGATATCACCGTAGGAAATGGTTGCGCGTCCCCCGGCGAGGTTCAGGGCAACATGGAAGATCGTGTCGCGCGCAAAGCGTGCCTGCACGGCAGCGAGGGTAGTGGAATCTGCCGCCGGGACGGCCGCGGGGAAGCCCAGCACCCCCACGATCAATCCAATGATCGCAATGAATCGTCCGGCCATCGCGGCACTCAAAAGATCACCACCGGCGTCCCCAGCCGCACCTTGGAGTACAGGTAGTCGATATCCGGCCCCGCCAGACGCACACATCCGTGGGTGGCGGCAATCCCGATCAGCCGTTCGTACAGCGTGCCGTGGATGAAGAAGCCGTTGCCGAAGCCGATTGCATAGTCACCCATGACATTGGGATCCAGCCGCTCATCGGAATTCTTGGGGGGCACCGGCTCTCCCTCCTCGATGAACGCCCAGTCGGGCTTGTACCACCACGGGTCGGTCATACGCGAATCAACGGCGAATACCCCGCGCGGCGTATGGAAGCGCCACTCACGTCCGTTCACCGTGTCAACCAGCTCACCGCCGGTTCCGGTGGAACACAGAGCGGTATACAGCACACTGTCGATCGTACGCCAATATAGATGGTTGGTATGAGTATCAATGACAATATAGGGCCCTTTGGCCAAGGGACGCACCGGGACTTTGGCGGTCTTTCTGGTCCGGGAGTGCTTGGCCGACTTGTCAACTCGCTCTGACGGCACAGCCGACAGTCGCCGCTGCGCTTCGAGGGCCAATGAATTCGGTGGCGCCGGCGGGTCGATCCACACGAAGTCGGGACGCGCCGTCATCACCGCCGCCAGCCCGCCACCCAGGGCCAGCACCACAACTACGGCCACCAGCCACAGGATGAGCTTCCGTTTCCGCATCAGTCCGGCCATCCATCCACGTCGCGCACGATCGTCACTCGGTTGCCGACACTCATCTGCTTCATCAGGCGATCCATGTCCGGATTCGTCAGCGCCACACACCCTTCGGTCCAGTCTTTGCCCCGGCCGCCCTCCCCGTGAATCTCGATATTCCCGCCGATGCGGGCGCCGCGGGGAATGGTCCCCACCTTGCGATTCTTCTCGAAGCGAATCCGATCATATTCGTTGGGATAGTTGAGTACGAGCGCTTTGTAATACCGGCTGCCGCGATCGCGCCACTGCGTCACCCGGTACGATCCCTCCGGCGTCGCGCCGTCACCCGAACGCAGCTTCTGCCGCCACGACCGATACCCGAACTCCACCGGGAATTCGGCGGTGATGTGGCCCCGCCGCAGAAGATAGGCACGACGGCTCATTTTGACCACCACCAGTGCCGTCGAATCCGTGGCGCGCGACCACGCCACCGTCTCATCGACCATCCGCCGCCAACGCGGCAGCTCGCCGTCTTCCACCCAACTCTTGTCGAGCCGCTCCTGCAGATCGGCGATCGCCTGCTGGGCTTCGGCGACGGCGACGGCAGCCTGCGCGAGCGATTGGGTCTCAAACGATTGCACCGCCGCCGTGACCTTCAACTCGGCCTGCGTCAGCGCCTGTTGCAGCGGCAGGCGCGCCAAATTCCGGTCCGACTCCTCTTTCTGCGTCGCCAGTGCCGACTTCAACTCCGCGATCTCGCCCGCCAGCTTCTGCCCTTGGGCTTCCCGCGCCTCGCGGGCGGCACGGATCGCTTGGCGCGCCGACTGGCCGGCACGAATCAACAGTGATTCGGCCGGCTCGAAGTGCTGCTCAAAAAACCACTGCCGATTCTCGGTCGTGATCACCAGCCACGCCGAGTCATAACGCGCCTTGGCTTCCGCCCAAACCTGCGGCGCATCAAAGTCGGCCCGCTCCCGCCGGCTCTCCTGCAACGCCTCCCAGGTCACCCGCGACAACTCGATCGGCGGCCGTTCGCATCCGTTAACGAACAGCGCACCGGCCGCCGCGGCCAACCACCAATACCGTCCCCTGCCCACGATTCTCCCCCGCTGTACCCGCTGCCTCGCCCGATTGTTCACTCCCAACCGCATATGTCGTCACGAGAACCGCCCCCATAAACCAACGGCCGTCACGCCAGCCCATACTGACGGACGACCGTTGGTCGTTGTTCGTTGGTCCGACTGAAGCAAGGGCGCCTATTTCTTCTTGCCACCCTTCTTCTTCGCCATCGCCGCTTCGAGCTGGCTCTTCATCGTGGCGCACTTGTCACGGATCGTCTGCGCCTTGTTCTTCGCCGAGTCGAAGTCATTGCGATCGAAACTCGCCTGCGCCTCGTTGACCATCGACTGAATGGCGGTCATATCCTGCTTCATCAGCTCCAGTTCGGCTTTGGTGTCCTTGCCCACCGGCGCTTTCGCCAGCATCGCCGCGGTGGTATCCACCTCCACGCGCACCGCCGCCAGCATCTGACGGGTTTCCTCACGCACCCGTGCCATCTCGGCCTCAGCCTTGGTCTTGGTCGTGGCCGCTAAGCCTGCCGCCTTCTCGAACAGGGCCTTGGACTTGCCGTACGAGCGGAAGAGCGAGAAACGCCCATCCTGGGCCGCCTTTTCCGCCTTGGCTGCTTGCAGCGTGTCCTGCAGTGTCTGCCAGTCCTCGGGTGCATACTTCGCTGCCTGCGCCCCACTGGCCGCCTGGACCGCCTGCTCCGCGCTCGCCATCTCCATCTCCGGTGGCTTCGAACAACCGGCCACAATCAAGGCCAGTGCCAAAGGCAGCACCATCAATCGGAACGCTCTTTTCATTTCTCCTCCTTTTCGGGACTCCCCCGAAAATGTGCCTATTCTCTCATTCTCATGCCGGCGCCCAATGCGCCACCAATCCACTCGCTATTCCTCTGCCACCTCTAGACTACCGTTTTTTCTCCTTCTGCCGCTCCTTTCCCGATGGAAAGCTCCTGCCCCAAAAAAACAGACCCGCCACGCGAGCGAGCCTCTCCGAACCGGCTTGGGGTTGGTCGGTGGGCAGGGGGTCCTAAAATCATCGTTTCAGCGGCTGGGGATGGCTTTTCAATCGCGTTTGTTCACCGCAGGCCGTCAGCCAGCCGCTTCATGGTGCGGTTTGATACGCAAGTCCTGCCAAATAGCAAGGAAAAATTTCACCCCGCTTGGCAAAAGCCCCCCACCGCCCTATCCCGCCCGCCAACGAAACTGCCAACGAATTCTCTCACAATGGCTTACAGCCACAGACGCGCGGCCGCGACCCTTCTCTCCCGGGGCGATTTCGTGAGCAAATTGCCAGGAATTCCGCAAATGCCCCTTGCCGAACGGGGCGGCTTCTTGCTATCCTCTATCGCCGTCATAACCGGGGGGAAACCCTCCGGTTTGCAGCCGGGCCGGCGAGCTTATTGTGATGAACGCACATTCTGACACGAACCATACCCGCGACCTGATCGGCAAGGTCGCGGTCATCACCGGCGGCACAAAAGGAATCGGTCGCGCGGTTGCCCGCAAGCTCGCCGCCCGCGGCTGCCATGTCGTCGTCAACTACTTCCGCTCCCGCAACGCCGCCGCGGAAACCGTCACAGAACTGGAGACTCTGGGTGTGCGCGCCCTGGCGGTGCGGGGCAACATCGGCAACAAGGACTTCCATCCCAAGCTCTTTGCGGAGGTCCGCGACGCGTTCGGCAAAGTCGACATCCTGGTCTCGAATGCCGCCCTGGGACTGTTCGCCAACATCATGGACGTCGATGAACGCGCCTGGGATCTCTCGCTGCACACCAACGCTGAGGCGTTTCTCTTGTGCGTGCAGCAGGCCGCACCGATGATGCCGCCGGGCGGCAAGATCGTGGCGCTCTCCTCGCTCGGCTCGACCCGCTACATCCCCGGCTACGCGGCCATCGGCATTTCCAAGGCCGCGATCGAGACGCTCACGCGCTATTTGGCGCATGAACTGGCCCCGCGTCACATCAATGTCAACACCGTCTCCGGCGGCTTCATCGACACGGATGCGCTTAAGTCATTCCACAACTATGACGAGATGATGCGCGAGGTAGTGCACCGCACGCCGTTCGGACGCGTCGGCACACCCGATGAAGTCGCCGACGTCGTCGTCTTCCTCTGCACCGATGCCGCCCGTTGGATCACCGGTCAGATCATCATCGTCGACGGCGGATACTCACTGACCTGATTTCCCGCTGCGTAGGGGCACGGCGTGTCGGAGATCCCGAGCACAGCGAGGGGCCGTGCCCGTCCTCCGCGCCCAACAGCCGCTCATTCTCCTGCAGGTCCGGGGGCGGGTATCATACCCGTCCCCATATGCAATATCGCCCCGACGTTCTTGTAGGGGCGGTTCGTGAACCGCCCTGGCAGCAAACGCAATGATAGCCGCCAAACACCATGCACCCGCTCCCTTCTGAAGAGGCGAGGGTGAGGGAATCGTCGTGCCCGGGTATTCATCTTGACAAGGGGCTCTCGCTCCCTACCTTGATCACGACAGACGTACAATCAGACCACGCCGAAGGGAGCCTATATGCTCAGAACTGAGGCAGCAAGGAAGAGCGCCATCAAGGGCGCGATAGTGTCTCTTGCCGCCTGTCTACTGTCCGCCTGCGCATTTCAGTCCGATGTCTGCGGCAAGGAGCCGACCGGCAAGCTCACGTACTACATCGCTTCCGTCCGGGAGAAGAAGATCCAGGGCAACTGGGGCGACCGCGCCCAATCGGTCCAGCGCCAGGAAACCGCCGACGGCCGCTGGGCGCTGGAGACGGTCATCTTGGGAGACACACTGGAGGGCCTGGCCGACGCCAAGGTTCTGGACTCCGCGGGCAGGGTGATTTGGGAAGACCGGATTGGTGACCGCGCGGTCCTTTCTCCGATAGCCCCCGCATTCGCAGTATCCTCGAGTGAAGGGAGCGGTGTGGTAATCTACAATCTCGATGCCGGACTGGAACCTGTCTTCTCAGCCCGTCAGGCTTCCGGCGAGGGCGTCCGCCTTTCGCGTGACGGGACAGTCTTCGGCTTCGCCGACGTGGCCGGGTTTAGTTTGGTGTCGATCCGGGGCGACCTGCTGGGTCGCATAGCGTTCCCCGAATCATTCGAGGGTTCAGAAATCGAGATCGCAGACAGCGGGCGCTATGTTGCGCTCGCCGGCACTGATCCTGTGGTCCCGATCCCAGATTCATCCCAAGCCCCACCCGGCGATGTGCTGACCCGAGTGCCACTCAACCAGAGCCGTCCCCACGCCGGCGATTCACTTACCGGCAGCACGAGACCACCCCGAGAAGGACCGCAAAGTAGCCAAGAGACAGCGCTGCGTGCTCTGCGTATCTCGTGGCCAAACGCCCGGGTTATTGTGTTCGACCAAGCAGGCAAGACCGTAGGCGGAGCTCACTTGGAAGAGACCCTTCCGCCGGGCGTCGCTCAGTTGAGACAAACCCTCCGGCGGGGCATCGCCCTCTCCGGAGATGATCCTCCCGCCATCGCGGCAGCGGCGGACAACCTTGTTCTTTCCCTCTGGACCTGCACGGGCCGGCGACTCTGGGTTGACTCCACAACCTTCGCGGGGCCTGCTTGGGTACACCTGGCAGCTCTATGTGTTCTTCCTGATCTCCAAGTGCTTGCCGCGGCCGGTCACTCGCAGGACGACGCCGCCCTTTGCCTATGGAACCGTAGTGGCGTGCTCGAAGCACGGGTTCCTCTCCCGAAGAGCATAGGTCTGCTCCGTCCGTGGATCCCGTGGCCTGCCCAAGACGATGCGAGTGTCGTGTTCAAGATAGATGCACAGACAATAACAATACGGTTGGCCGGGGAAGGCCCCTAAGAGCACCTAACGAAATGAGCGAGACGGGTCAGAACCCTCACCCCAGCCCTCTCCCTGAAAGGGAGAGGGGGCGACCCTTCTTCCCCTCTCCCCTGCGGGGAGAGGGTAGGGTGAGGGGCAGGAACTTCGGAGTCGCCCGGGGACAGGATTCAGCACCTTCGTTCTTTCCATTTTGTTAGAGGCTCTAAGTCCTTGAATATTCGCCTTGACAACAGCCGGACAGGTGATACCTTCACACCGAGCGTGGTACAAATTGCATATCGCCGAAGGGAGCCATGATGCTCAGAACTGAGGCAGCACTAAGGCACGCCGTCAAGGGCGCGATAGTGTCTCTTGCCGCCTGTCTACTGTCCGCCTGCGCATTTCAGTCCGATGTCTGCGGCAAGGAGCCGACCGGCAAGCTCACGTACTACATCGCTTCGGTCCGGGAGAAGAAGATCCAGGGCAACTGGGGCGAACACGCCCAATCGGTCCAACGCCAGGAGACCGCCGACGGGCGTTGGGCGCTGGAGATCCTGTGCTTGGGCGGATTCTACGAGGGGCACGCGGATGTGAAAGTCCTGGATTCCGCTGGCGCCGTGGTTTGGGAAGGCCGCACCGGCGACGGCATAGTCATGTCCCCGGTGGCTCCTGCCTTTGCCGCCAGCTCAAGTATGGGAGGCGGTCTGGAGATCTACAACCTCCAGATTGGTCCGACCCCCATCTTCACCGTCCCCCCCTCCTCCGAGGCGGGTGCTCATCTGTCGCGTGACGGAACTGTCTTCGGTGTTGCCGCAGAGAACGTGATCACCATAGTGACGCTACGTGGAGAAGTCCTGGGCCGGATCCCAGCGCCGGACTCTCTTCGAGGGGTGAGCATTGCAATTGCAGACAGCGGGCGATATGTCGCCTTCGGCGGCACAGATCCCTGGGTACCAGCCTCGGCTTCCGCAGACGCCGTCCCCGTTGATTCATTCCCCACCCCACGCCGCCTCATGATTCCCAGAGGGCCAGACCGGCGCCCGATGCAGAATAGACGCGACTCCGCTATGGCCACCGTTCCGATGACGCCAGTACTTCCGATAACCTGGGCGAACCCCCGTGTCGTCATCCTCGACCGAACGGGAAGGGTCGAGGGCACGATTCATCTGCAGAGAGGGCTCCCACAGAGCATCGCCTTCTCAGTTGACGATCCGCCCGGGGTGGCGGTGGCAACAGGCGAGCGTGTGTCGCTGTGGACATTCGCGGGCAAGCGAATCTGGGAGGATTCGGTCACCTTGGGGCGAACGGGGCGCTCCCTAAACTCGGCGCTCAGAGTTAGCAACTCAGGACACGTCCTTGCCGTCATGGCAGGTTCAATGAGCGACGCCGCCATCTATGTGTGGCGCGGCGAGGGGGTGTTCGATTCGGTGATTGTCCTTCCGGTGGACCTCAATCCCCCCCCCGATCGCTGCACATGGCCAACCTCCGGGGATTCGTGTGTGCTTATTCAGGGTGAGTCCACCGTCGTGATCGTTTGCGGTAGCTCAAGTGGGAATTGAATCTGCTGTTCGCTTGCACAGGGGGTAACTCACATGACGATTCCGTGTTGGGGCAGGGGGCTGGGCTTCATTGCCTGCGTTGTGGCATTATCGCTGGCGACGAATCGCACGGGGAACTCCGAGCCACTGGACGCGTGCATACTCGACCCCAGCCCCACCTATTACGTCACACACCGCTGGCCGACTGAGCAACCGTCAAGCACCGTTGGATGCGGTTCCTCTCAGCCAGTCGTTTCGGCGGTCCTCGGCGAGTTCAGGGAGTCTCCTGACCACCTCCACGGAGGTGTTGACATCGCCGTGCCCGCCGGCACTCCGATATACTCTGTGCTCCAAGACTATGTCTATGCCGACAGCATTGACTGTGAATTGGAAATATAATCTAAGAATAGCCCTTGACAAGACTCCACACCCTACCACTACATTTGCTGGCAGGGTAGCGTATACAATAGATCGCTGAAGGGAGCTTATATGCTCAGAACTGAGGCAGCAAGGAAGAGCGCCGTCAAGGGCGCGATAGTGTCTCTTGCCGCCTGTTTACTCTCCGCCTGTGCATTTCAGTCCGATGTCTGCGGCGAGGAGCCGACCGGCAAGCTCACATACTACATTGCCTCCGTACGGGAGAAGAAGATCCAGGGCAACTGGGGCGACCGCGCCCAATGGGTCCAGCGCCAGGAAACCGCCGACGGCCGCTGGGCATTGGAAACGGCGGTTACGGGCGAGGAGAAAGATGAAGACACCTATGACGCGAAGTTCCTCGACTCCTCTGGTACCGTGATTTGGGAGGGACGCTACGGTTATAGTGCAACCTTGTCTCCCGCGGCTCCGGCCTTCGCCACGTTCTATTGCGCAGGGCCGGGGTTGCAAATCTACAATTTTGAGGTCGGACGGGATCCCGTCTTCTCCGCCCCGGAGGCCTCCAGCGGGGGTGTCCTCCTTTCGCGTGACGGGACAGTCTTTGGCATAGCCTCAGAAGGGGTGATCTCCATGGTGACAGTCCGTGGAGAAGTCCTGTGCCGGATCCCCCAGCCGGAGCCCTTTTGGGGCGTCAGTATCGCGATTGCCGACAGCGGCCGAGATGTCGCCTTCGGGGGCACAGATCCCTGGGTGCCAGCCCCGGCTTCCGCAGACGCCGTCCCCGCTGATTCATTCCCCACCCCACGCCGCCTCATGATTCCCAGAGGGCCAGACGGACGCCCGATGCAGAACCGACGCGACTCCGCTATGGCCGCCGTTCCGATGACGCCAGTACTTCCGATAACCTGGGCGAACCCCCGTGTCGTCGTCCTCGACCGAACGGGAAAGGTCGCGGGCATGATTCACCTTGGACGCCGGCTCCCATATGGCATCGCGTTGTCGAGCAGTGATCCTCCCCTTGTTGCTATCTCGACAGGTGATCGTGTCTCCGTATGGGACTGCAACGGCCACCAGATCTGGGAAGATTCCCTCACACTGAAGGGCATGGGACGCTGCCTGGGCGAGGGGATAAGGGTCACAGAAACGGGATGCGTTATCGCTGTAATCGTGGGGCAAGAGGACAAGGCGAACCTCTTCGTCTGGACGAAGGAGGGGGCTTTGGAACCACCACTCGCTCTACCCAAGCAGCCCAGCCCCACGGGGGCTTACGCTCTAATGCCCGTAGCTCGGGACTCGAGTATCGTCATTCAGGCAGAACACATGGCCATGACCGTTCGCGATAGCTCAAGTGGGAATTGAATATGCTGTTCTCTTGCACAGGGGGTGACTCACATGACGATGCCGTGTTGGGGCAGGGGGCCGGGCCTCATTGCCTGCGTTGTGGCATTATCGGTGGCGACGAATCGCACGGGGAACTCCGAGCCACTGGACGCGTGCATACTCGACCCCAGCCCCACCTATTACGTCACACACCGCTGGCCGACTGAGCAACCGTCAAGCACCATTGGATGCGGTTCCTCTCAGCCGATTGTCTCAGCGGTCCTCGGGGAGTTCAGGGAGTCTCCTGACCACTTCCACGGAGGTGTTGACATCGCGGAGCCCGCCGGCACTCAGATATACTCTGTGCTCCAAGACTATATCTATGTCGACAGCATTGACTGTGAATTGGAAATATAATCTAAGAATAGCTCTTGACAAGACTCCACACCCTACCACTACATTTGCTGGCAGGGTAGCGTATACAATAGATCGCCGAAGGGAGCCATGATGCTCACAACTGAGGCAGCACTAGGGCACGCCATCAAGGGCGCGATAGTGTCTCTTGCCGCCTGTTTACTGACCGCCTGCGCGTTTCAGTCCGATGTCTGCGGCAAGGAGCCGACCGGCAAGCTCACGTACTACATCGCCTCGGTCCGGGAGAAGAAGATCCAGGGCAACTGGGGCGACCGGACTCAATGGGTCCAACGCCAGGAGACCGCGGACGGCCGCTGGGCGCTGGAGACGGCGGGGTTGGGCGAAAAACAGGAAGGCCAAGCCGATGCCAAGATGCTGGATTCGACCGGAGCCGTTGTCTGGGAGGGGCGCATTGGAGATGAAGTGACTCTGTCCTCTACCTGCCCGGCATTCGCCGCGACCGCCAGCGAAGGAGGAGGGCTGGAAGTCTACAACCTGCAAGTCGGGCCCAAGCCCCTCTTCAGTGACCGGGACCTCCCGGTCAGGAGGATCCATCTTTCCCGTGATGGGAGGGCCTTCGGTGCAGAAGCCGAGGACGAGGTCGTAATCATCTCGGCTCGAGGAGATGTCCTACAGAGAATCCCGCTCCCAGGAACGTTCGATGTCATCAGCGTTGCCATCGCAGACTACGGACTATTTGCCGCAGTTGGAGGGTCAGATGCGCCTGTACCGTCCAGGGGAGCCAAGGACAGTCTGCACACGACAACTGTTTGGGTCCCGGATTCTCTGTCTGCAAGTCAACGCTCCGGTTCGGAGGGTCGGCCCGGGTGGGGTTCCGGGCACTTCGGCAAAGACAGCCGACTGGCCATATCGCGCCCACATCCGCGGGTGGTCGTGTTCGACCACAGAGGGCGGCAAGTGGGACAGATCAACTTGGATCGTACTCTCCCGCACCATCTAGCGCTGTCTGGCAGCGATCCGCCGGAGGTAAGTGTCATCTCACATCACGAGGTGGCACTTTGGACTTCAAACGGCAAGCTGATATGGGAAGATACTCTGTCATTGTCGACCACTGACGGCCGCGAGGGGCTCAAGTCAATGTACATAACTGACGACGGTCGTCTGTTTGCGTGCACCGTGCGGTCTGACACTACGGCGACCTTCTGGGCTTGGGAGCAAGATGGCGTACTGGAAACGCGGTTGCCTCTGCCCGCAACTCTTCAAGTTCAACGGAGTCGTACCAGATTCTTGCCGTCTTGGAATGCCGCCGTCGGTCTCCAAGTGGGCTTGGCGGTGACGGTCATTGGGTGGCGAGGCGGGGCGAAGTGACGCCTTCTGACTTCAATCGGGGACAGGAGGGGAGACTATGAACTACACAGGGGTCAGACGAGCAATGGTGACGGTCGCACTTGCGGCCGCGGTGGTCGTTGTCCCTCCAAGCAAGGTCACTCCGAGACCTCAGAGTTCGTGTACAATTGATCCTCAGACTGTCTCCATCTTCGATCACCGTTGGCCGACGGAGAACCCGTTGAGCTACGAAGAGGGCTGTGGAGGAAGCCAGCCTAAGGTTTCTGCCGTGTTGGGAGAATATCGAACATCCCCTTCGCATTACCATGGTGGTGTCGACATTCCCCGCCCCACGGGCACTCCCATGTACGCGGTGCTCCAAGACCGCGTCTGGGTCGACTATGTCGACGACCACGAAATCGGGCTCGCAATCCATTGGAGCAGCGGTCGCGAGTCGTACTACAGGTACGTGCACGTGACACCGGCTGGCGACTTTGATCGAGATGACGAAATCGTGTGGAACCCAAGTGCCACCGGATTCTACTGGGAGGAGAACCACTGGAAATACCCCGTTCATCTTCCCCTCTGCTACGTCGACGGCAGCGGATCACCTCCGCATCTTCACTACGAAGAACGATGGTACGATTTCGACCATGGCAATTGGCTTCCTGTCAATCCGCTCTTCTGGCTCTGCCCATGGCAGGACAACGACGATCCGGTTGTCGAAGGAGTTGATGCGTTTACCGGCCATGGAGCAGAGATTGTCGAAGGCGATGGCTCGTACGACGATCCATGGGTCGTCTATGATGACTTTGATCTTCGTGTCCACGCCCATGACGTGCTCCCATCACGTCCGTACAACAAAGCTGGAATCTGGCAGCTTGTACTGAGCATCCGGGATGAACAGGGGGGCGCACCTGTCCCTGATGGCCAATTTGGGTACTTCTTCTCCTATCTCCCGCACACGAGCTTGCTCAACGACCCCAAGAAAGGTGTTGACTTCACCTACGATGTGTCTCGCTCGACCCTGTCCGATTACTACTACTGGGCCACGAATTACTTCGACCCCTGCGACGGCGGCACCAACGGCGCCATCCCAATGCGCGACCTCTCGCTCAAAGGACTTCAGCCCGATGATGAGTATGGCATCGCCTACAACAAGAAGTACGCCATCACCCTCGAATGCTGCGACTTCGACTGGAACTGCGACGAGAAGACCGTCTGGGTCGAGCGCTATACCGCGCCGTACCCCAACCCCAAATGCGGCCCGGCGGAATGCCATAGTTTCAGCCGCGGAGACATGAACCTCAACCACGTCTGCTATGACATTGGTGACGCCATCTTCTTCACGAACTACTTCATCTATGGCGAGCCGATTTGGAATCCGACCTACCGGGACTGCCAGATTCTGATGAGCGACGTCAACCACGACGGCATCGTTCTCACGGTGGCCGATCTGGTCTACATGATCCGCATCATAACCGGCGATGCCGTGCCGTTCCCCCAAGACATGCGGCTGTCGCCCTACGTTCACAGCGCGGAGGTCACATACAGGATTGAGAAGGGCACGCTGCGCGTGTCCACCACCTCGCCGGTCGATCTCGGCGGCGCGCTGTTTGTCTTCCGTGGCAAAGACCTCCCGCCGGGTCAAGCCGTGCTCGCCGCTGCCGCCGGCGGGATGCAGATCAAGTCAGGCGTGCATGATGGGGAACTCCGCGTCCTGGTTTGTCCCGACCTCGCCCATCCGGGCAGGATCGAATCCGGGACGCACGAGATCTTCTCGATCCCGGTCGTTAGCGGCGAAGCAATGGAATTGGCCGAGGTGCAACTCGCCGACGTTCACGGCGCGCCGGTCGGCGCCAATGCGTCTGCGGCTCGCCCGCCGCAGGAGTATGCCCTCCTGCAGAACTACCCCAACCCCTTCAATGCCGGGACTGTCATTCCCATCGACTTGAAGGAGCCGTCGGACTGGTCTTTGGTGGTCTACAACGTTCTCGGGCAGGCGGTCCGCACGCTCTCCGGCATCGGCAATCCCGGCCGTTTACAGGTTGCTTGGGACGGGTGCGACCGAAACGGCGTCCCAGTTCCCTCCGGCATCTACTTCTATCGTGTCAGCGCCGGCGACTACAACGCCGCCCGGAAGATGGTTGTCCTGAAGTAACTCTCGCGGGGTGATCGCTGTCCCCGATCTCGCCTCCGCCCTTGAATCTCTATTTATTCCATCGCGTATTGTCAAAATCTTCCCAGTAGCCGTTGGTTCTTTGCGTAGCAATCACGTAGATTGTGATCCTGCGGTCGCCCCCCACGAACCGGGGGGGTCTTCATGAGGATGGACCAAGCGATGACACCGGCTGACGACAACACCGCCACCAAAGACAAGACCCCGAAAGCGAAAACACCGGCCGGGCCCAAAGGCCACGTCGTCATCGACGCCGACCGCTGTAAAGGGTGCGGTATCTGCGCGCAGTACTGCCCCACCGGCGTGCTGGAGATGGGGTCCGGGTTCAATCGCAAAGGGTACCATCCGCCGGTTGTCGTGCTTGCCGAAAAGTGCTCGGGTTGCGACCTCTGCGGCATGTACTGCCCCGATTTCGCCATCTACGGTGTCAAGGACGCCACCGCCAAGGAGAGCAAGACACCATGACTGCCG